>Ga0315338_1001832_pt1 | contig 23877 bp, 18 predicted proteins | sample ASW8metaG_FD_204518 | JGI IMG/M metagenome (GOLD analysis project Ga0315338, IMG submission 204518) | Ammonia-oxidizing marine archaeal communities from Monterey Bay, California, United States - ASW #8 | ecosystem: Environmental > Aquatic > Marine > Coastal | place: USA: California | collected... | reverse complement strand
TTACTTCGACTCATCAAAGGAGACCCGTTGGAACGGCAATTGGACCCTTCGGCGGCGTCTTACTGGAGACCACACGAATCGTTGCGAGATGTGAGACGATATTTCAGACAATTTTAGAGGCCGAGAAAATGGTAGAAAGTCAGTCGAATCATTCCACCAAAGAAACAGAGCCAGGGTTTGTCCAGCAAGCAAGCGAGAGTCGTCCTGGTTTGATCGCAGAATTGTGGGAATTTCTGTCGACCAACAAGAAATGGTGGCTTACGCCAATCGTCCTGGTCTTATTGCTCGTGGGTGGGTTGATCTTGATGTCTGGTACCGCGGCGGCACCCTTTATTTACACGTTGTTCTAGGCGGTTAGGGGGTTTTGGCGTATTGCTTGTCGTAATACGCTTTGAACCCAGCGCTGTCATGTTTGATCGGTTGCCACCACCACTCATTCTCTTTGTACCAGGCGACGGTTTCTCGTAGCCCGGTCTGGAAGTCTATTTGGGGACTCCAGCCGAGGTTCCGTAGTTTGGACGTGTCAAGACAATAGCGACGGTCATGACCGGGGCGATCAGCGATGTAGGCAATTAATGTTTCCGGGCGCTCAAGGAGACTGAGAATCCGTCGTGTCAGGTCAATATTCTCGACCTCATTATCGCCTCCGATGTTATAGACCTCACCCTCGCAACCTTTCTCGATCAGCAGGTCGATCCCTCGGCAATGATCGAGAACATGAAGCCAGTCCCGGACGTTTTTCCCGTCTCCGTAGAGAGGTAAGGGCTGACTTTCAAGAGCATTCGTGATGAACAGGGGAATAATCTTTTCGGGATATTGGTACGCCCCGTAATTGTTTGAAGCGCGGGTAATAATCGTTGGCACGCCATATGTAGCCCAGTAACTGTAGGCGAGGCGGTCTGCGCCGGCTTTACTTGCTGAGTAGGGGTTACGCGGCCGTAGTTCGTCCGTTTCTTTACTGGCGCCATCAGGGATGCTTCCATAAACTTCGTCAGTCGAGATTTGGACAAAACGCCGTAACTGTTTGGTTTCACGAGCCGCATCAAGGAGGACAAACGTTCCATGAACATCAGTCTGGATGAATTCCCCAGCGTTATGTAATGACCGGTCGACGTGTGTTTCCGCAGCAAAATGCACAATGATTTCTGCTTCGTGCACGAGTTTGGTTGTTATGACCGCGTCAGTGATGTCCCCCTGAATGAAACGGTGTCGTGGGTGCTCGATCAGGTCGTGCAGGTTTTCACGCCGGCCGGCGTACGTGAGTTTGTCAAGGGTTGTAATTAGCCAGTCTGTGTGCGTGTTGATTGCGTAACGGACGAAGTTGCTCCCAATAAAGCCTGCGCCTCCCGTGACGAGGACGTTAACCATCCTTCCGGGTCCAGTCGTACGGAAGGGTGCCATGTGGCTCGATCCGAAATTCGTCGGGGTCGTCGTAACGGTAGGGTTCAGTCGGTACGTTGACGACTAGGGCAGGCTCTGTCCCGATGCATTTCCACCCGTGATAGACAAGGTTCGGAACTTGTACTAGCGTGGGGTTTTGCTTGCCGAGGAAGAACTCATTGACCTGCCCTTCGGTTGGTGAGCCGTCCCGAGTATCAACCAGTACCAATTTCACCATGCCAGACACGCAGGCAAAGTGGTCGACTTGGCGTTGGTGGAAATGCCAAGCTTTCACTACGCCTGGATAGGTTGCAGACACGTAGACTTGGCCGAATTTTGTAAATAACTCATCGTCTTCCCGCAAAATTTCCATCAGCCAGCCTCGTTCATCGGGGATTTGACGGAGCAGTTTGGTTGAGACTCCATCGATGAGTGTTTGCTTCTGCAAACCTTTGTATTTGGGGGGGGAGATGTTTTTTTGAGTCATCGATAATTCTACGAGATTCCTACTTCTGATCGGTCACCGAGCATAAAACGTAATGCAGCAGGCTTTGCTGGGGACCGACTAATTGTGACATTGCGTCCGATGAGGCTATCTGTGACCCGGTCGGTTAGTCCTGTAATCCGACTCCCCTCCATCACGATACTATGTTCGATCTCCGAACCGAGGATCTCCACGGCACTCATAATTGAGGTGAACGGTCCGATATAGGCATCCCGGATCGTTACGTTGGCTCCGATGATGACCGGGCCTCTGATAATTGAGTTTGTAATAACGGCTCCTGTTTCGATCACGACTTTACCTTCGATGCGCGAAGAGCTATCAACTGTGCCGTCGATTTGTGTGTCGAGTTGGTCGAGGATGAGGCGATTAGCTTCCAAGATGTCTTCGAGGCGACCGGTATCTTTCCACCAACCATCGACAATATGGGGTCTGACGACCAGTTTGCGGTCGATCAGGTCTTGAATAGCATCGGTAATTTCAAGTTCATTTCGAAGGCTCGGTTTAATACGTTTCACCGAGTCAAATACGTCTGGTCCAAACATGTACACACCGACGAGTGCGAGGTTGCTTTTTGGCTGCTTCGGTTTTTCGACTAGCCTAATTACCTGTTCGCCGTCGATCTCGGCTACGCCGTATTGTTCCGGGTGAGGGACCGGCGTCAGGAGGATTTGCGCTGCAGGCTTTGTCGCTTCAAATTCTTTGACGAGTGGCACGATTCCTTTTGCAAGCAGGTTGTCGCCGAGGTACATCACGAACGGGTCCTTACCGAGAAACGGTTCGCTGATGAGCACCGCGTGAGCGAGTCCGCGCGGCGCGTCTTGCGGAATGTAAGTGATCGTGACATTCCACCGAGCACCATCACCCACGGCCGATTCGATTTCATCACGGGTGTCACCGACCACAATTCCGATGTCGCGGATGCCAGCTGCGGCTAGCGTTTCAATTCCGTAGAACAGAACGGGTTTATTAGCGACCGGAACCAATTGCTTTGCACTCGTAAAGGTGAGTGGTCGTAATCGGGTACCTTTGCCTCCACTAAGGATTAGTCCTTTCATACTTGTCCCTGATCACTATACTTGCTGCTGCATGAGCGGTCACGAACGCTACATGCGTGAGGCGCTGATTGAGGGCAGAAATGCGCTTCTCGCGGGCGAGGTTCCTGTCGGATCCGTTGTTGTTGCCGCCGATGGTCAAATTGTGGGTCGGGGGTTTAACCAACCGATTGCTGCGAATGACCCGACCGCCCATGCTGAAATACAGGCCTTGCGTGAGGCGGCACGGCTTCTGGGCAATTATCGATTGAACGGTACTACGCTCTACGTCACGGTTGAGCCATGTCCGATGTGTGCTGGCGCCTTAATACATTCGCGGGTCGACAGGTTGGTGTACGGTACGCACGAACCGAAATCTGGTGCGGTGTGTTCTGCAATGCGGATGTTGGATCATCCTGCACTGAACCATCGAATCGAAATCGTTTCTGGTGTTCTTGAGAACAAGTGTCGTGAAATGATCCAGGACTTCTTTGGCGAGAAGCGGCGCATACTCAAAGGTTAAACTTAGGGAGCACCGCTAACGGAGAGGTACCGAAGTGGTCGTAACGGGGGCGCCTCGAAAGCGTCTTGTCGGGTAACCGGCACGTGGGTTCGAATCCCACCCTCTCCGCCATTTTACATTTCTCCCTGCACGAAGACAACCTTTCATAAACCAAGTAAGACCCTTTTTATATTGCTTAATAGTGCCTTTGTGTAGGTCGCATACGTGCATGGATGTTCGTTGACAGTCAGGATTAAATGTGTATAACTTGTGTATAACTTTTGGTCTTATGGCCTCGATGTATACACATATGACCACTAGGTATACACATTATGCCGCTTACGGAAGTTCAAATACGGAACGCTAAGCCTTCAATCAAGCCTTACACCCTCGCTGATGGTCTTGGGCTGCATTTGCTGATCAAGCCAGAGAACAAGCGGTACTGGCGCTTCCGATACAGGCTGCATGGTAAGCCTGGGCTAAAAAGTGTCGGCGTGTATCCCTCGGTCAGCCTGAAACAAGCGCGGCAACTCCGTGACCAATATCGCCAGGACGTAGCCAGTGGTCGGCGACCCGGTGGCGAGATCAGTACCGGGGCAGATAGCGTTAGCTTTGCGGAAGTCGCAGCGGAGTGGGTTGAGATAAAGACTCCGAACTGGTCGAAAGGTTCCCGCGAGAGCAATGGGATGAGGCTTAAGAGATACATCCTTCCGAAGATCGGCTCTCGTCCGATAGCGATGATTAGCGGGCCTGATTTGCGGGAGATACTCAAACCGATTCAAGTTGATGGGAAGCATGAGACTGCGAGTCGGGTTCTCCGGGTCGCTAAACAGATTTTTGACTTTGGCATTGCGACGGGTCGCACGACGACCAACCCGGCCCCGGCGATTCGCGCCCTCCTGACTCAGCCGGAAGTCACGCATATGCCTGCCGTGACCGAGCCTCAGGAGATCGCCTGGCTATTAAAGAAGCTGCATGCCTACGACACTTCAGATGCGCCTGTTGTCAGCGCGGCACTCCGTCTTGCTGCGTTGGTGTTTGTGCGCCCCGGTGAATTGCGGACAGCGCGTTGGGAAGACTTCTCACTCGACATTGACGAACCAGTGTGGAATTTCACTCTTTCAAAAACAGACCAAGCGCACATTGTTCCGCTTGCACGGCAGGCTGTTGAGATCCTCGAAGAGTTGAAGCTGCATACCGGGCATCAACAGTGGGTATTCCCGGGCATACGTCGCAACGACCGCCCGATGAGCGAAAACACTCTAGCGGTTGCGATGCGTACTCTCGCAATCCCGAAAGAGAAGATGAGTGTTCACGGCTTCCGTGCTTTGGCGAGAACGGTCCTGGATGAGCAACTCCATCAACGTGTCGATATTGTTGAGCATCAACTCGGACACAGAGTTAAGGACCCGAACGGGCGCGCCTACAACAGAACGAGCTTCCTCAAAGAGCGTCGAGTGATGATGCAGTTGTGGGCGGATTACCTAGACGAGCTACGCACGAAATCGCAGGACTAAGACCCCGCTCCCCTTGTTCCGATCTTAGAACCTTCCCTCTCCTTATTCCTCCCGCTAGACTGGCTTTGTGCGAACGTTCATGGTCAGCGGTGACCGTCGATGACTTTCGATAAGTGGGAGCTGAAAGACTTTCTAACTATCAATCATGCTGTTGACTATCTGTCGGAGAAGGGTGGTCAGAGTCAGGACCTCATGAACCGTAACCGCGTACGCGGAGCTGACGTTTTGCGTCTTGCCCTTGATGGACGGTTGCCATTAGTCGTGGATGTTCCGACTGGCACCGAGGATAGCGAGGGCCGATCTATTGAAGCCGGACTTTGGGATTTGCCAATAGAGCAAGCGGCGAAGCAACAGATTGAATACGAATGGCGTCTTCGCGATGGCTCTTATTCTAGGAACACCGATGGCATCGAAGGTGCGTGGGTAGAGCGAGGCAAAGACCGTCGCCAATTAGAACCAGTAAGAGTTTTTGGCTCGTCCTCGGCGTTCGGCCGTGGGTGCATTCTTGGCGTGCGAAAAGAGGCGCTCGACGCGCTACTAAGCCAGGAGACGGCGAGTAACACCGTTATTGAGGCTGAATGGCGGGACGTGACGATTACATTCCTTAGCGAGTACAACATGCAGATGAAAGTCGGAGAGACGACGTTGATGGCAACGAGCTACGAGGAACTCGGATTTGAGGACAGAAAAAGAGACAGACCCATCAAGGCATGGGAGACGTTTCGACAGCTTGCAGAGGCTGAGCCAACCCGCTTAGAGCTTCCTTCTAGAAAGCAGAAGACTCGTCTGATGAAGGACGGCACTACAAGGGAGGCATGGAAAGACGAGACTGGCGACACGGAACGCGTGGCCATTGAGAACCGGATAAAAGAGATCAATCAGAAACTCCGAGAGGCATTAGACCGCCGCGGGTACATGATTCCGAACAAGCCCCCACCCATCGTTCTCAATAAGGAACACGGGTGCTACGAACCAACGCCAGGTTTCCGCATGATGGTGTCGAGTGGCTACAGAGAATGATTCGACGCCCGCCGTAATTACTACGACGTCCCTCGAAAAATATTGAAGTTGTTATCTACCCACAAACACGGCGTTTAGGAGTCGCCTCCACCGTAATTACTCCGTCGCAAAAGTAATTACGCCGATAGGAGGTATGACTATAAAAACTCCAGACACCAATCGCGACACAATAGAAGTATCAACGCACAACCAGCCTGTTCTCCTCAGGTGCAAACAGGTCGAGCAATTCACCGGCCTGAAAAGAGGTGCGATTTATGCGCGCATCCGGGACGGACTATTTCCGCCGCCCTGCAAAATCGGGAAGCGGGCCTCGGCGTGGCCACAACACGAAGTCGTTTATATCAACCTCGCGATTATTGCCGGGCGAAGTGACGACCGCATCAAGAGCCTCGTTAGAAGTCTCGTCGAGCAACGGAAAGCAGGAGGTGGGGAGTGAAGGCCCGTCGTCTTCCCTCGTTGCAATCCATGTGCAAGGCGCCCCATGTTTCTGACATTGACTGGGTGGTGTGCCCCCAAAACCCCCCTCCCGGTGAATGGGACGAGTCCGACCGTCAATTTGCCGACAAGATACGAGCAGATGTTCGGAAAGCTCGTGCTCGACGAAGCGGGGAAACAATTGAAGAAATCGGCGAAGAAATGGTTGGAGAAATCGAACCGAATCTACTTGAGGAAGTGCTAAAGGAGGCCAAATCCTACCGCAGGTTGCTGAGTTTGACGATGGAACGGCTGCACGAGGCAGAGAGGCGCGCACAGTATCAAAGGAGGAAAGCCTCATGACCCTCACGAGAGACTTCGCGATCAAGCAGTCACTGATTGATCTACTCGAAGACATCGAGGAAACATTTCGGCGCTACATCTTCGTGGGAGACAGGGAGTTCGTCACGTTGGCGCTCTACGTTGTCCATTCCCATGCCATTGAGCGACCGAGTGAAGCTGTTGAGGGGCAGTATCCGTACCACACCCCCTACTTGAACATCACGTCACCTACGCCCAGTTGCGGGAAGACACGAATGCTCGAAGTGCTGAACCTACTCGTCGGGCAACCGTGGCTAACCGGCATGACCACCGCAGCAGCATTGGTGCGGAAAATTGAGAATGAGCAACCGACCCTCCTTCTCGATGAAACAGATTCGGCATTTAAGGGTGACAAGGACTACGCCACTAAGCTGACAGGAATCTTGAACCTCGGCTATTCCCGGAGTGGCACATTGTATATGTGCGAAGGGCAAGGCAGTAAACAACAGGCCACGGCATGGCATGTGTTTTGCCCGAAGGTGTTCGCAGGTATTGGGCGCGAGCATCTACCGGACACATTAATTTCTCGCTCGATTCCCATTGAGATGCAACGCAAGGTGGGAGCGTCCGTGGAAAAGTTTCGCGAGCTTGAGGCGATGCGAGAACTGAAGCCTGTCCGGCAACAGTGCGAAGCGTTGGCCCCACAACTCATTCCTGCCCTCAAGGATGCCCGTCCTAAGCCAGCACCTGACTTGAGCGACCGTGCGGAGGATGTGTGGGATCCATTACTTGCGATTGCGGATATGGCGGGTGGTAGGTGGCCAGCACTGGCAAGAGAGGCCGCCACGCAGCTATCCGGGACAGCGAATCGTCCTGATGCGGATATCGGTGTGCAGTTGTTGCGCGATGTTCACGACGTGTGGCCGACCGATACACCGTTCATTTCGACGATGGACTTGCTCCACAAACTGATCGCGCTAGTCGAGCGACCATGGGAGACAATCAGTCGCGGCAATCCAATGAAAGCGCGCAAGCTGGCTCACCTCTTAAAGGAGTTTCAAATACTCTCCAGATCAAACGGCAAATACCGTGGCTATGACCGGGATCGCTTTAACGATGCATGGCTTCGCTACGGCGTGATCTCTCAGGGGGAGATTGAACCGTCAATCCGTCATGAAGCAAACAAAAGCAGGACTGGTTAAATGACGCTTTGACGCTTTGACTGGGGGAAGAGGGATTTGAACCAGCGACCCCCTGACCCCCAGTTTGAGAGACTCCCGTCCGGATACGTCCACCGAGGTGTATTGCTTAGAGATTTAACAATTCACATTCCAGCGTGGTCCGCTCTATCCACCGGCGTCCACTCGGTAAGCTGTCAGTTAAGCTGTCAACTCTCTGCCAGTTTGAGCGCGTTACTCATCGAGGTAATTGCCACGCCGCATGATCTCGGCCAGGTGCAGGACGCGGGTACGCTCAAGTATGTAATTAGATTTCGGTAAGGCCGCACTTCCTTAAGAAGGCGAACGTCCCATCGTAATACTCACGAGGTCGTGTCGGATCTTCATCTGAACCCTCGGGCACAAAAATCACCATCCCTTGCCGCGCTCGTGTCAAAAGCACCCTATAGGAATTGCGCAGGTACTGCTGTCGATCATCCTTCTTCACCTGATTCCACTTCGTGCCTACAAATTTCTGCAATTTCCACTGTCCCTCCGCGTAATGCAGATTCGCATCCCAGCACACCCCAACCCAATCGAGTTCTAACCCCTGGATCTCAAACTCGCTCGCCGCTTCCTCAAGTGCATACGAGGAACGTACATCTTCCTTCTCATTCAGAAACCACGCCGCAACATCGATCTCTGACTTGACAACAATTCCCACCGGGCGCAATCGCAATCCATTTGACGACGCAACCAATCCGTAGCGCTCTGTCCCTCGAGCTTGGCTTCTCAACCAAGATCGAGCCGTTTCGAGACTTCTTGTCAGCATGATCGGGTATCGATTCAACGTCTGCCTAATACGAGATGCATCTGCACAGTCTCCACTAAGAACCACACGCACAAATTCCGACACGGCTTCAGAGCGAAAAGAACGAATACAAACACCCAGATGCAAAGCTGGATTAGTCTTCGGAGCGATCTCCGACAACAATCCATCAATGAAAACATCACTCTGCTCTTTCGCTAACGCCTGACGTTCTGGGCAGTAGACCCTCCAGTCGTTCTTGTACCGTCCCCTAATCGCGCGCAACCATTCCGCGATCCCCCCTTCCCCCTTATTAATCTCTTGCCCGCTCCCAACGAGACATATCACCGCACACCAAGAGTCATGCCGATCCATCACAGACAGTAAGAACTCAGGCTCAGACATCGCAAAGTCGGCCACGTCACGCTTTCGCTTCATAAACGACGATTGTTCTTCGCGGGTCCAGGCCCGTTGCGATTCGTCAAACACCGCAACGCGTTCGATTGGTGCTTGCTCAAAACGAAGTGCTTCATCGCGAAAGTGATGGATATTTTGGATAAATGTTTCAACTTTACGTACCGCGTCGGTCTTTCTGATGCCCTCCTTGGCGACCACATCCCGCGCCAATGCCTCACGCAATACTTTGACCAGCGGACCGTTCCCAGACAGGAACACCGCATGTTCAGCCTGATCCATATTCGACCGACTCGTCGCCAGGTTTAATCCAGCTAAGGTCTTCCCGGATCCCGGGACCCCCGTAATAAAGCAAATAATCTTTTGCTGATGCTGCTTCGCAAATTGAATCGCCTCATTCACCGCGCGCGATGTTTGTGAGAGATTGATCGCACCTGCATCCGATCGTGAAATTTCTTCGACCGAATGCTGCTGGTATAACGCCTTGGCAGCTTCAACGATCGTCGGTGTCGGTTGATAAGGAGCGTCCGCCCATTCCGACGCCACAACCGGAGGCCTGGCTAATGCCGCGACAACATCTAAGACACCGCAAAGGGTGTCCTTATTGACTCGTATGGGTTCGGCAACGTCATCAGCACCCCATTGAACATCTATCGCTTCCCACGGTGCGGCCGTCGCGACCAGGATCGGCACGATGGAAAGGGCGTGGCTGCCGGCATGAAAGTTCTTGAGATCAAGCGCATAGTCAAATACCTGGTCAATGTCAGCGGCATAATACGCCGCCGCGCCCACTTTGTATTCGAGCACACACACACTGCCCCGCAACAGCAACACCACATCGGCACGTCTCCCCATCCGGGGAATAGAGAATTCAAAAAACAGGTGCCCAGGAATAAAGGCAGGTAGAACTTCCTTGAGATGCCGAATCTGACTCAACCACGCGTTTCGCTGGCGTTCATTAAGTTCATGCCCGTGATGTCGAGTCAGTTCTCCGAGTATTGCGTTCTCTTCCTCTCGAACAAACTTCTCAAACGTGGCCGCGTAATAGGCCCTGTCCATGACGTGGCTATACCACCGCCGCGAAGAACGTTGTCCACCGTTGCGGCATAAGAGTCATCGGTTATCGCGGATGCGCTTCGTCCCATTCGCGGGCGAGGCGCTGGGCTTCGGCAATGTCATCAACGCGGCACGCCGCAATCAATAGGCCCAGGCGGAATGAAGCCACCCGATATGATCACACCGCCGATATAGTTACAATTATTGTTCACGACTCTTGCAACCGCGGGGCCGAACTCTTGGCTCCTAAGCAGTGCGGAACCAGGACGACGCAACGAAGTGCTTCGACCGATGCCAACGCAGTTAATAGGCCCGGGCGGAATGATGCCACTGCCGAAGTTCACAAGACCCATGTAATTGCAACCACCATTGCCCACGACTCTTGCAACCGCGCGGCGAAATTCTTGGCTCCCAAGCAGCTCCGCATAGGAGGAACTCGGACTTGACCGCCGAGTGCCTATAGGGGTGTCAAAACAATTAACAGGCCCAGGCGCGACGATGCCAGTGTAGTGGCAATGCTCACTCACGACCCTTGCCACCGCACGGCGAAATTCTTGGCTTCTCAGTACCTCCGCAATGTTTATTTGTTGCTCCGTGCCACCCGGTGACACAAAATGCTCCCTGCCACCCGGTGACACAAAATGATCCCTGCCAGCCCTAACGAAAAAATTGCTCAGGGCCTGCCCCTGTTCCGACCCCAGCGAAAACCACCTCATACCTTCAGCCTCATCCTGCGGGACACCATTGCCGTTGATATACATAAGGCCGAGCTTGGCCTGAGCGACGGCAAGTCCCTGCTCTGCCGCTAACCGATACCACCGCGCGGCTTCCGAAGGATCCCGCCGTACGCCTATGCCGAAGGCATACGCGAGTCCGAGGTTGAACTGCATCCTGGCATCCCCCCGTTCGGCCTCCACCCGCCACTCATTCAGAACAACTGCCTTAGTCATTGAATCTGCCTGGAACGCCTTAAGTACGTCTAGATAGCCGGCCCTTATGAGCGGGTCACCACCAATTCCGACGATAGATTCCTGCTGCGCGGTACCCACAACAGCCATCGCTGCCACCAGCACCACCATCGCGAAGAACGTTGTCCGCTGTTGAGGCATGAGAGTCATCGGTTATCGCGGATGCGCTTCGTCCCATTCGCGAGCGAGGCGTTGGGCTTCGGCGCGTTGGTCAGGGGTGAGACGATTGGCAATCTGGTCGCGAGATCTGGCAGCATCGTCACGGGCAGTCCCAGTCGATCGCGCCGCTGCGAGACTGTACCACTTGTACGCTTGCACAGCATCCTGCGGTACACCACGACCGTTGTTATACGTGTTGCCGAGGTTGCGCTGCGCCACGGCATTTCCCTGATCCGCCGCTAACCGATACCAGCGCACCGCTTGCACATCATCCTGCGGCACACCCCGGCCGGTGCCATACATATACCCGAGGTTGTACTGCGCGTCGGCATCCCCTTGCTCCGCCGCCAACCGATACCACCGTACGGCTTCCGTATCACTCTGCGGCACACCGTCGCCGTCGGCATACTTAACCCCGAGGTTGGACTGTGCGTTGGCATATCCTTGGTCCGCCGCCAGCCGATACAACCGTAAGGCTTCCGCAGCATCCTGCGGCACACCCCGGCCGGTGTCATACATATACCCGAGGTTGGCCTGTGCCAAGGGATTTCCTTGGTCCGCCGCCAGCCGATACAACCGTACGGCTTCCGCATCATCCTGCGGCACACCGTTGCCGGAGGCATACATAATCCCGAGGTTGGTCTGTGCGCCGGCGTCTCCTTGGTCCGCCGCCAACCGTAAGCGTATTGGGTCAGTAGCCGCTGTATTTCCTCTCTCTGCATACGACGCCGGTTGTTGGGTACTCATTGCCAAGGTGAAAAGAATGGCCACCAGAGCCACAATTATTGCCAGTGGAAATAGAGCCATTCCCCATTGCAACGCTCCCCATACCGGTTTCGTTCGCCCGGTGTTACCGGCTGGTGGTGTCGCCGGTTGGGCATCCTCGACGGGTGCCGGCGTTGGCGTTACAGGTGCCAGACGCGGTGACCGTAATATTGGTGCTGATGGTTTTTGTACTACCGGGGATTGGATGGCGGCTCCACAGCCCCCACAGAATTTCGCGGTGGCAACGACGGGTTGGTTACACTGGCTACAATACTGCGGCTCCTCACCATTACTTCCCGTGGCGGAGTTGGGTGACGAGCTTTCTGGGGCTACTGGTGCAGGTGTTGGACTCGCAGGGGACGCGAGACGGTCGGTCGTAACAGGGGAACTCGATGGTACGTCACTCTGGCTCGCGGCTCTTTCTTTTCGTCGCTGCTGCCAGCGGTTTACGTAGTACAGTCCGACCCCGATTAGTCCACCCTGAATCGTGGCCAGTAAGACCTTTCCCCAATCGATGTCAGACATCAGGCGCCGCCATCCGCGGACGGACGCGTCGTCATATAGGCTGCCGGAATGACCCCCAAGAGAAGACCAAGTGCGTATGCTGCGATTGCGCTAATACTCAGGACGGCAATCGTTGTTCTGGTGTCCGATTTTTTGTAGGCCACCAAAAAACCTAAACTCGCTGAATAAAGAATGGCTAGTACTTGACCTGCCTGCATACCTTCTTCAAACGTAGTCCCGAATATTTCTGTTACTCCCAGCAGAACGATAACCATGAATGCAGTTACGGCGTGTACTAAATAAAATCCAACCGCTTGAAGCGGACTTCGTTGCTTTTCAAGAGTCCACACGCCGGCAAACATGTGTCCGGAGGGGGCCTCTGGTTCCGAGTACGTTTGGGAAGCTCCCGAGGGTATTTCTGGCTGCGCCGACGGGGGAGTCCCTGCGTCGATCGCTGTGCCGCAACGCATGCAAAACTTCGAGTGCAAGCCAAGTTCGGCGCCACAATTCGAACAAAAGTTATTTGGCATCATCCGCCTAGATTACGCTTCCCGAGCGCGTGTTTCAACGTGGGGCGATTGTCATTTCCCGCACCCCCTCCGCGTCCCTTGCGAAGACAGGCGGATTACCCGACCACATCTCTTGACCGCGCGCTAAAGCTGGCACGACGCGCCTCATCCGCGGCTACTTCTTTCTCGATCGTCGCCAGGGTTTTATAGGCCGCTTCAGACCGCTCCAGTTGATCGTCAGACATGCGATTCAATTGCTCCGGCGTGAAATGCACATGCTGATGGACGTGCTGATGGGTCTCTGGGGCCGCGAGGCCGAGATGCTTCATCAGGAGTTCCAGTGCCTTGAGTTTGTCTCCCCACCGAGCCGGCACGCCGGACTGTTCGGTGAGTGTCTGCAAATCCGTATGCGCAATCGCCCGCAAGTCGTGCAGCACATCTTCGATGCGAACGTCCACAGACTTGAGCTGTCGATCTTGGTGCGCAGCAATGGCCCGCTTCACCACAACATTTGTTAACAGACGGGAACCTTGTTGCTGCGCGGTCTTCCGACTGTAACCCGCACGACTCGCCGCCTGGGTGGCATTGAGATCAACCAGGTATTCCGTGACAAACCGTTGTTGCTTAGCATTCATGTCATCCCTCCCGCATCGTAACGCTCTCACGCTCACGGATGTTTGAATGTGGTGCTCATAGGTCACTCGCTTTGATGTGATGGTTGAAGCGTTGAGGTGAAACCAAAAAATGCCGGGTATGTGAACTGGTCGTCTATATACATAGTCTCGACCCCTTCGCGGTTTTCGATCTTTTTCAAAAAGTTGCAGCAAAAATCATCGGCCAAGGTAGCCGTACGGCGGGTCGATTTTGGAGTGTTGTGTATACCTTTGTGTATACCATTCGAGACTCATAAAAGGTAAAGCGTTAGAGAGTGGTGAGTTACGGGCTTTGTGTGAGTCCCACCCTCTCCGCCATTTTTTGTTCCACCGACATCCAGTGTAGACGACGCGCACCCGAGATAGCATATGACTCTCATGCCTCAACGATGGACGACGTTCTTCGCGGCGGTGGTGCGTTGACTGGCGCGACGGGTCAGGTACGGGACTCTTGGCCACCCGTTATCTTTGCGTAACGGTTTCGACCAGCCAGCGGCAGGATCGGGATCCGACATCACATCGTCTTGAGCCGAGAGACTCGCATGACGCAGGCCACCCGGTCCGTTGCCGTCGTCGCTGTGCTGGCCGCGCTAGCACTGTGTGTGCCCGCCCACGCACCCTCCCAGCCCATGACCTTGAAATGATAGGAACTACTGCCCCGGCTCGCCGGTCCGAAGCGGTGACGCATGACGATGTGCCTGCTTCCACACACCGTCCCGTTTGATCAGTACCGCTGTGTAGCGCCAGGGGCCCTGACTGCCCTGTCCATTCGGAAAGCTTATCTGCCCGGCTTCATACGCAGTGAACACCGCGGCGTCGCCGTAGACCTGCACGTTCATATTTCTGTAAGAAAAATTAAAATTCGCGCCAGCGTCCATATTGTTTTGCAGTCCTGCCTGATTGAATGGCTGGGCAGCAAGTTGGCCCCCACCGCCCTGTTGAAACGCCGTGGCATCTGGGAGCATATACTGTGCAACCTTCGCTGCGTCTCCATCATTCCAACCGGAAATGTAGTCAAGCATCGCCGCGATAACATCGTCTTTATCGTCCGCGGTCGCGAGCCCTGGGGAAAACAGCAGAACGGCGACGGCGAGTACAGCAATCATCGATTTCATCGCATACCTCCTTGTAATTCGTAACGATTGTCGCGCCCAGCCATGAACGTCGACATGACCTAGGCACAAGGTGGCTGAGGGAATCTTGGCAGCTCCCAATGACTCCTTGCCCTAATTAGGAGAGTCCAGTCTCTGCTTAATATTAGAATTAATCAATATTGCCCTTTAAAAGACGTAATTAATACTGGAATGTTCGAGACTAAGTTGGACAGCGTAACGGCGGCGCGTCGTCGCGTGCTTCGGTCGTCCTTCCTCCGCCACATTTTTCCCGCATCCGCAGACCCCGAACCGCTAAGCGCAAGATTGACAGCAGGGACGACCAGTGGATCCGCTCAACATGATGGTTTTAAATGTCTTTTGTGACGTTCGCTGTTTTTTGTAGGTGTGAATCGTGACGGTCGGCAAAGGCTTGTTTGGACGCCTTGATGTTCTGCTGATTCTTGGTGTACGACGAAGGTCCATCTTTTAAGTGTTGTGACGAATAGGCGGCATGCTGGTAGACATCGTAGGCTTCTGTACGAAGTTGCGCCGGCATGTGATGTCCGATGCGTGACTGTCGCTCGTGTCTTAACGCGGATATGTCGAGTGGGGCCACGACGATCCGTTCGCCGGGTCCAGGAGATGCCTCTGCCAGGAGCCTGCCGTCGAAGTCGACGACTTGTGAACCGCCGGGCCACGAGTACGGCGGGTAGTGGCGCAAGCTGGCGCCCTGATTTGCCGCAACGACATAGCTGAGGTTCTCTAGGGCTCGCGCTCGATTGATAATGGTCCACCATGCCATGGGTTCGGTGGCTCCCCAGGGGTCCATATAGGCCGACACGCGGATCAGTACTTCAGCGCCGTTTGCGGTCAATTGACGAAGCACCTCAGGGAAAAGCCAGTCGTAACAGATAGCGCAGCCGAGTCGACCTATAGACGTATCAGCTACCGGAAAGAACTCTTCGTCATAGTCCGGGATGTCGTGTGGACTCGTGTGGACTTCAAATGGAATCCACGGATTTACTTTTCGATATTTACACAATACGCCGGCTGGTCCGATAAGACAGGAGGTATTGAAGACCGCTGCTGGGTATTTCGGATCTTCTTCCAACATCGTTCCGGTTTGGATATACACGTTATGTTCTCGAGCCTTGGCCGTCAGTTTTTCGGTATGTTCATTGGGAATAGGAACCGTCAGTTTTTTTCGAAGTTCTGCCACTGTCTGGTAGACGGGTGCGGCATGTGCAAATTCAGGAAACACGACAAGACGTACGGGTAAAAACGGCATGCTTCCTGTGACGGCGGAGTCAACCATCTCGAGCATACGCGTGGTATTGAGATGCATTTGTGACCGGTCGGTTGGATTGGGAAGGTCGGTCTGACATGTGGCGACTGAGTACCGAAGATGTTCCATACCTCTCCTACTGCACTACGTCGATACGGGGTATGGACTTCACAACATGCCGTGAATTGAACATCTTGCGATACGTCTTATGAACCCGTGTTTTGGGGTAGTGCTCGGACTCACTATAGGGATACGCGCTCATGGCGTGAAAAGGTAGCGGTTCGATGCTGTCCGGACTTGCGGAATTAATATCCATTTCTTTACTAAAGCCATCGGTGTGGAGGAGATACGTTCGACTCCAGTTCGCTGGTAAGGGAGCAAGTTCGGTGGCATCAAAACTTAAAATAACTTCGTCGCCATCTTTGGCGATTGTGAACAGGTCGTCACTAGCTACTAAGAGCTCGCGAACGTCGCCGGGTCTTGTAAACGAACCTGACATGGTCTTCCATGGAGACACCATTGAAATCTGTTCGTAGTCATACGTTGTTGGTTCGGTTCCATTGGGGTGCAGTTCCTTTGAAAACCCACGTGCCCGGAGTTCGGCCGTGGCCGGGTGAAGTGTCTGCTCTCGTACCGCTGTGTGGCGTTCGGGCTTGTCGATAGAGACGGTTTGGCCTATCTGAATTTGATCCCAGTAAATTCGCATATTGGTCACAATCCGTACTTCGTGTTCTCCTGCACGGAGTTGGTCAGTCAGGTCGACGGCGATGGTCTGTGGTCGTCCGACGGGTATTCCTATATCGACGGCATTACGCCAACTGCCATCAGCGTTCTTGATTTGCAGTACCGGTAGCGATGGTGCGAGTCCAGCTTGATGGGCCGCAACGTTGTCACTCGAAAATGCGTAAGCGGTCCATCCAGTCAGAAGCAGAGTGATTGCTTGATTGTCCCGCGGACCTAGGTCGAGTGTTAACGTGTGTGATTCTGCGTATCCTCTAAACGGTTTCAACCCGAATTCGTCTGGATATCTGCGGTCAAGTGTGGCGATGCGTTCCGTCATGTCCGTTCCCTTGTCATTGAAGACGCGAACGGGTGTGCGGATGTTCCGGACACCATGTAGTCGGTGTGGTTTGGGCGGGACCGTCTGTCCTTCATTGGGATAGACAGTAATGTCGTTCGGATGTGCGACGGAGATAAGCGACAGGTGATCGAAGAAAATTACTTCTTCCAGTTCATTCGTAATCCTGAGTTCAAGCCGGCCGTCTCGCGGTTGTAATCGGTCTGCCGGAATCCGCACGTATTCAACAGGGTCTGGTGTGTTGTAGTGACCAGGACCGTGCCAATAGCCCATTTCACCACCACCAAGAAAATCTGTAATGAATTCAAATTTTGTTCCATTCCATGTGAAGAGCAGCGGACAGGAGGAGGGTTCGCGGTCAAGTTCTTGGACTGCAACGGGTGTAGACAGAACACCCTCTGCTTGTGGTACTTCAGCTTGGACGATGCCCGACGGCCAGAGGACGCGAACAACATCGCCACCCGGTCGTGCTCCGAGACCAAACAGGAGGTCCGCCGGGCCGACTGAGGGTGTAGTGGCCGATGTATCCAATCTTGTGCTCAGGCTTCCGGCGCGCAGTTGAACTTTTGCACCGATGCCGAGTCGATTACTTGCTGTGCCGCGGAGAGAAACCCGCAAAGAACCGTTCGGAGTCCCGCTGTTTTCTGCGAGTAGAACCGATCCTGTCGTCGCGGTGACGAAATCAGTGTCCCCGTCCAGGTCAAAGTCAGCGACAACTAACGCATGGGCTGCTGTTATGACCGGAAGGGTTGATTGGTCAGCAAGCGTCGCTGTTGTCACATCGGTCCATGATGTTCCGATGTTTCGAGCCAGTCGGGCGCCATTTGATGTCCAGGTAAGAAGATCAAGTAAACCATCGTTATCGTAATCGAACAATTGCAGCGCATGCGCGCCGTGAGCAGCTGTTGGTGCCGGAGTGATGGTGAAACCACCTTGTCCGTCACTGAGCGCCATGATGCTATCGCTACTCGTTTCGCCTGCGAAGATGATGTCGGGATATTCGTCGTGATTGAGATCGGCTGCCGTTACCCCGGTAGTAATGGATCCGTTCCGTGTGAGCCCGGCATCGCCCGTCACATCCCGGAATGTGAAATCCCGCTGATTCATGAAAAGTCGGGGCGAATCGTCACGGTCCACAACCAGGAAATCGATATCGCGACCATTATTAAAGTCGGCTGGAATAACGGCGATTGCGTGCCCATTTGATGTCAAGCCGGCCTGTGTCGTTATGTCTGTAAATGTTCCGTCTTGATTATTTCGAAGTAGCAATAATGGTGCCGGTGCAAATTCTTGTGGGAAGGTCATACTGCTGTTACCGACCGTTTGTCGCGTAGCGGTAACGTCCGCGAGTCCGGCAATCAATAAGTCTGCGTCTCCGTCGTGATCGATATCCATCGCGGCGGCTGCGCCGGGTAAATATGGTAGGTGAGGGATTCCCGCGCTGTCGGTAACGTCACTGAAACGTCCATCGTCGTTGCGGTAGAGACTACTAATGCCTTGGCGGATGACAAAGAGGTCAGGGGTATGGTCATTGTTGTAGTCCAGAGTGACGGCACCGACGGGGACACTGTTCGGCGGTGTGTCTAAAAGTGCGACAACTTCGGTGACATCGGACCAATTATTGGCACCATCGTTTCGGAAAAGCTGCTCACCTGTAGCACCCGCACGGAAAAGATCAAGATCACCATCGGTGTCGTAATCAATGGCGGTTACGCCCCCACCAAGGGATGCAGCAAGCTCTAATGCTGAGGCGTCGGTCAGATCGTCAGCCGTAAAACGCCGTCCGAATGGTGATTCTTCTGGTGCACGGTCTGGGCGAGTTGAGGCAATGTTGAGGACGCTAAAACTTGCTGATGGTACGGTCTGGTTAACCAGTTCTGGCTCGGCCCCGGTGGAAGCGATCGCAATAGCGTAACGGCCTTCATTGAGGTAGCCTGGTCCATACGTAATACCATAGTTGGTCGTCCGTAGTGCTTGAGCACTTTCGAGGAGTTGCTGTCCTTCCTCCGTCTCTCCATTACGCACGAGAGCCAATCCCAGGTTGTAGCTTGCCGTGACATTGTGTTGTTCGCGCGTATACGCACGTCGCAAGTATCCGATAGCGGTTTCATACTGCTGCATTTCAAGGTAGAGCTGTCCCGCATTAATGTTTGCGCCGACATCGAAGGGGTCGGAGTCAAGGACCTGCAAAAATGCATCGAGCGCGTCATCTGGTTGATTTTGTGCTCGCGCGATTAGGCCAAACAGGTATGTAGGTTGTAGTGCTGACGGCAGTAACGGGATGGATGTCCGTACAGCACGTTCAGCGTTACCAAAATCTTGTGCGTGGTAGAGGGCCAGCGCGAGATTAAGGTGAGCGGTTCCGAGCGTGGCATCCAAAGCACTAGCCTCACGAAAGGATTCGGCTGCGCCTTGATAGTCAAATTGCTCAAGAAGTGCCACGCCGTGGTTGTTCGCACGATAGGCATCTTCATTAATCGTGTGAAGTTCGGTTTGCTCTCCACTGCACGAAATGAGAGAAATGAGAGAACAAATCAGGCTAACTCGAGACCACGACCTCATTGTCCGTGCCCGATTGGTGTCGCGGCGATGATTCCGTCGTACTCGCGAACCGTGATTGATTGGTTGGCCACAACGTCTGCGACAACATCGGTCTGACCACTTGGCCAGGTCACTCGCAGCGAGTTGACGACCACCGTTTTGGCCAGCCCGAAGGTGATTGGCCGTTCGCTTTGTGAGGCATAACTCGATCCGGTTTTCACAAGTCGCCATATTGTGGGCTCGTCCTTAAGTTTGATTTCGACACGTGCTCCAATTCCATCTCGATTAGACGTGGTCCCAATAAGTTGCACGCGAAGCACATTTCCTGTTCTCGGGACGTCATTTCGAATGATCTGAGCCGGGCCATCGTTCGTGGTGACAACGATGTCGAGGTCCCCGTCATTGTCGAGGTCCCCATAGACCGCTCCTCGTCCGACCAATGGCCTGGCTAGTACACCATTTGGGTCTGGCACAATCTCCTCGAATTCGCCGTTACCTCGATTACGAAATAAATGGGGCGGTTGGGCATAGGTGACACGCGATTGCACCCGCTCCACGTCGTCGGCGACATGGCCGTTCGCAACGAAAATATCAAGCTGGCCATCAAGGTCATAGTCAAAGAAAAAACACCCGAACGCGAGTGTGAGTAGAGAGGAGCGACCAATTGCTGAGCGTGGGGCCTCATCAATAAATAAGCTGTTTCCTTCGTTGTGGTACAACGCGATCATTTCATTCGAGAAGTGGCCGATCAATAAACTCGGTCTTCCGGAGCGGTCATAATCGGCGGCATCGACGCCCATGCCCGCCCGTGCGATACCGGTTTCGCTGAATGCCACTCCAGCAATTACTCCAATATCCTCAAACGTGCCGTTCCGTTGATTGTGGTACAACCGGTCGGGTTCCGTATCGTTTGCGACAAACAGGTCTATCCAGCCATCATTGTCGTGATCAAACATGGTGACACCCAAGGTTTTCAATGACGGGTCATCGAGTCCTGCGGTTGCCGTTACGTCAGCGAATGTGCCATTGCCAAGGTTTCGGTACAGGGTGGGGCGTTGGCCGGAGTATGACTCTGGTGTGCAATAAGACTTACGTTCCCCATCGAGTGAGCAGAACAAGTCATTTTCAATGTTCCAGTCGACATAATTTCCTACGAATAGGTCGACGGCACCATCGTTGTCGTAATCAAACCAAAGTGCGCTGGTGGAGAAACGGTCGTCACCAACCCCGGCTTCAGTCGTTACATCAACAAAGGTGCCGTCGCCCTGTCCACGGAATAGGTGATTTGGACCGACGGCCGTGAGATAGATGTCGGTGTGGCCGTCATTGTTGTAATCCGCGGCGGTTCCACCGATGCCATAGATGGAGATGTCTAGACCAGAATTAGCCGTGATGTTGGTGAAGGTTCCGTCCCCGTTGTTCCGATAAAGCGCTGCGGTCGTTTCGCTTTTTTCGGTTAGTGGTAAATCGGTTGAGTTGATGAACAAGAGGTCTTGCCAACCGTCCTCATCGACGTCGAGCATGACGGCACCAGCGCCCAGAGTTTCAGGTAAATATTTATTGCCCGTTGCTCCACTGTGGTGGTCAAAAGCAATGCCGGTCAGGGCCGTGGCGTCAGTGAATTGAGCGTTTGGCTGGGCTCCAACGACCGAAAGAAACAGCAGGCAGAGGAAAGAACTGGTTCCTAGGCACGCGCGTCTCACGACAGTACCAGTATTACAGGTCTCGGCGATCAGTGCTCGTGAATCGGCTGACGCTCATTGTTGTCTTCCGGGGAATTCAACAAATAGGGTCCTGTAATGGCTTGGGATGGCTCATCTGCTTTGAAGCGTTCGTAGAGTATCTGTTCTCGCGCCGCCCGTTCCGTCTCGCCGTTGCCGCGGTATGCCAGCATCAAGTTGTAATGTGCAAGCAGGTTTTCCGGGTCGATACGGAGAACCTCGGTGAAGGTTTTGATGGCCTCTTCAAATCGTCGTTCAAGAAAATGCACCCGTCCAATTTCTCCAAGCACAACGCGATCCCGAGGGTACTGCGTTCGGGCGACGGTGAAATGGGTCAAGGCTTCGTCGTAGCGGCCAAGTGTACGAAGTGCTGATCCCAGGAAGAAATGTGCTCGCGCGAGATCAGGAACTAATGTCAGCGCTGTCTCGAGTTGAGGAATAGCGTTGTCGACATCACCCTCTTGTAGAAGCACGCGCGCGAGGTTGACAGGGCCGTCCGCGTAATCCGGATCAATGGTGATTACGCGTCGGAACGCTTCGGCAGCACCGCGAAGGTCACCTTGCAACAGCAGTCCGATTCCGTAGTCATTCCAACGCTCGCGAATGTTGGCTGACGGCACAGACATGCTTGGTGGGTCTGGAAGTGTAGCCGTGTCACTGATGACACTCATCGCGGCTTCGGTTTCGGCCATTACCGTGATTGGTAAATTTGGAATGGTCTTCATGTCGCCCGAGACCAGTGATGTATCACCGGTGAAGACCCAATGTCCGTCGTCGTATGCTGCCGTCGGTGGTGCAACCTCTACATTAAGGTCTCGGGTGCCCGCGTACGCCCACTGGGTATACCACCAGTCGAATTTTCGGTGATTTACCTTGGCGCGTAAGAAAATCTTGTCGCCCACGTCTTCTGGGACACGGAGACGATAGTGAATGGTGTCGGCTGCACCGGGTGGAATGAGTCGCACGTAGGCCACGGACCGGGTCATCCATGCGTTTCGTTTATTGATCACATTGCCATGAGCATCTAATTGACGACTTCGATAGAAGTGCGCATTCGGATCGACAGGCCCTCGGCCTTCATCATCAACGGATCCATTGTGAAGCAGGATACGTCCCTGATCGTCGAAGGCTTCGAATTCGACCCAAACATCGAAGGCATCGACCGTTCCACCTGGAAAGAAGTGCCCAACATTTCGTGTGCGGACCACTACTTCAACTCGAATCGATTCACCGCGCCGCACCGCAACAGGTGTTACGTCGAGCGGCGCAAACATCTCTGCCACTGGACCAGTCGTTGTCACACCACGTATTCCGAGCGCAGGTGATTCTTCGCCAACACCAAAGGTACTGGAAATCGTTGGGATGTTATTTGTGGCTACGGATTGTTCGTTAGGAGGGGTGGCTTCCTCTATGCGGCTGATTCCGAAGATGTCGACGGACACCTGCCCGGCTTGCAGGAATTCCTGAACGGCTTGGAGTTGTTCCGTGTCGCCGTTCACGAATGGGACAGCCGTATTGGCAGCCGCAAAACGATGGGACCGTACATAACCGTCTTTTGCTGCCGGGTCGTCTGAGGCGACGCGTGGCATATGGCAGTCGTTGCAGGTTTGGGCTTGAGGAGGATAATAAAACGATCGAGCGCCTTCTCCGGAGACGCCCGAAGCTTGCCAATTATCGTACGCGTTGAACCCCCGGACCCATCGATAGTCGTTGACGGGGGTGTCGAGATGTACCTTGTGACAGGTTGAACAAAATGCGTCCGATTGTTCGCGGTGAAATGGTTTTAGAAATGTTCGGCGATGTGGTTCTGGGGCCACTGACACCAACTGGTCATGGGTCCAGGACAATATCGGATTGTCGCTGGCAGCGAGGTCGTGCAGCGGGGGATATTCGATGACGAAATCACCCTGACCCATTGTGCTTCCAACATGGACGATTGAATGACAGGAGGTGCAGCCGAGACCCGCTTGCGCTTCTGGGGTGTTGATCTGGTCTCGGATTGGACGATCAAATTGGCCGTTGAAGAACACAGCGTGGTCATGACATCCCGCGCACCACTTTGAAGGTTCAGTTCCGACAACATCTTGCATGTACTCAATCGATTTCCGATACCACTGGTTATTGAACGATGAGAAATGGTGGACAGAGGAATTCCATTGGTCATAGATATCACGATGGCAGCGACCGCACGTTTCACTTGTCAGAAAAAAATCTGAGGGGATGACGTCACCTGTTGTGGTCGTTGCCGATGATGGGAAGAAGGGGCTTGTGGGGCCATCGCCTTCTTCGGTCATCGTGAGTGGAGCCTGAACGGGGTTTTCCACGCGGTAGTTTGCACGCCATGTGGTGTCATGCCACGCTCGAGCCGCCGGTGCCAACATTAAGCAGAGTACCGCAAGCGCTAGCGACACGCGGATGCGCGCGGTAGAAGACCCGGAGGGGCTGTCCTGGGTGGTGCGCCATACGTGGACGGCC
>Ga0315338_1001830_pt1 | contig 23898 bp, 20 predicted proteins | sample ASW8metaG_FD_204518 | JGI IMG/M metagenome (GOLD analysis project Ga0315338, IMG submission 204518) | Ammonia-oxidizing marine archaeal communities from Monterey Bay, California, United States - ASW #8 | ecosystem: Environmental > Aquatic > Marine > Coastal | place: USA: California | collected... | reverse complement strand
AATTTGCGAGGGATTTCCTGATGGTCCAATAATAATTTTATCAATCAGCCTCGGAATTTCTATGCCCTGCATATTCTCGTCAGGAAAGTCTTGAAGTGGAATTTTATATACGGTCTCTTCATTACCTCGGATATTTTCGACTGTTTTAGTTACTCGTTCTGACATGGTAATCGTTGGCAAATGAAAAACCCTCCACTCTTTTTCTTCTAAAAAACCGGGATGCTTTGATGCTATTGCTGTGAGTAATAGGAAATGGACAAGATATCCGCATATTGTTTCCCTGCTGTATTTAGATTGGATAACATCGATATTATCTTCGAATCTACTCTGCAATTTTTCTACTTCATCTTTTAGATCAGTCTTGAAGTGGTACAAGGCTGGTATGCTATAAGACTGGAATGCATCACTGTCTTCAAAAAATGGGCCTGGATTAAGAACAATAGCGACACTTCCGTCTTGGCCACCATAAGCTCGCCACATCGAAAGCCGGCCATATCGATCCTCGCTCGACAGATGTTCTGAGATACTGGCAAGATAAGTATTCTTATGAACAGTCTCTATAACGTCATTGAATTTAGCAACCGCCTTCTCCAGAATACCGACTTCGAATTTATTAAAGGTATTGATTATTTTTAAACATCTATCTGCATCACCAAAAAACTCTCTTAAATGCTCAATGCCATGCTCAATTTCTGAAAAATCATTCATATGCCGCGTATTCCTAAGCCAAATCACCTTGGTCTCAAGCATATTCAGCGCGGCCGTTGCAGATGTATAATGAACAAATTTTTTGCGGCTCGCTTTGTATTCAGCGACCTTATCCGAGATGTTCGGCAAAAAAATGTGTTCTAAAAGTTTGTTGCTACGTTCACTTGGCATGAAATTTCGATTACTTTTATGTTTGCTCGATCTCCAGTTAACGGCTGATCGGCTTGTACTTGATCCGATGCGGCTCCGTGGCGTCTTTGCCGAGGCGTTTGCGTTTGTCCTCTTCGTAAGCCTCAAAATTGCCTTCGAACCATTCCACATGGCTGTCGCCTTCATAGGCCAGCATATGGGTGGCCACGCGGTCGAGGAACCAGCGATCATGGCTGATGACCACGGCACACCCGGCAAATTGCAGAAGTGCTTCTTCGAGGGCCCTGAGCGTATCCACATCGAGGTCATTGGTTGGCTCATCCAGCAACAGGAAGTTAGAGCCGGTTTTAAGCATTTTTGCCAAATTCACCCGGTTGCGCTCTCCGCCTGAAAGCTGGCCGACTTTCTTCTGCTGGTCTCCGCCCTTGAAATTGAAACCCGAGACATAGGCGCGACTGTTGATCTCTTTCTTGCCAAGCTCAATGATCTCGTTGCCCTCTGAGATTTCCTCCCACACCGTCTTGGAGCCATCAAGGCCATCGCGATCCTGATCCACATAGCCGAGCTGGACCGTTGGTCCCACTTTAAAGCTACCGCCATCCGCCGTTTCCTGTCCCGTGAGGAGCTTAAACAGGGTGGTTTTACCGGCACCGTTGGGGCCGATCACACCGACGATGGCCCCCGCCGGGAGTTTAAAGTTCAATCCCTCAATCAGCAGCTTGTCGCCAAAGGCCTTGGAGACATTCTCCGCCTCCACCACCAGATCGCCGAGCCGCTGACCGGCCGGGATATAAATCTGCATATTGTCGGCCTGCTTGGCATTCTCCTGTGAGAGCAGCTCCTCATAAGCACTGATACGGGCTTTCGATTTGGACTGGCGGCCTTTCGGGCCTTGCCGGATCCATTCAAGCTCTCGATCAAGGGTCTTGCGCCGTGCATCCTCGGATTTGCCTTCCTGCGCCAGACGTTTTTCCTTCTGCTCCAGCCAGCTGGAATAATTGCCTTCCCATGGGATACCATGGCCACGATCAAGCTCCAAAATCCAGCCCGCCACATTGTCAAGGAAATAGCGGTCATGGGTCACGGCGACAACGGTGCCGGGATAATCATGCAAGAAACGCTCGAGCCAGGCGACACTCTCCGCATCAAGATGATTTGTCGGCTCGTCAAGAAGCAACATATCAGGCTGTGAGAGCAACAATCGGCAAAGCGCCACCCGGCGCCGTTCACCGCCGGAAAGCTTGGTGACATCGGCGTCTCCGGGCGGACATCGGAGGGCATCCATGGCGATATCCACTTCGCGATCAAGATCCCAGAGGTTCTGCGCGTCAATCTGCTCCTGCAGCTCCCCCTGCTCAGCGATCAGGTTGTTCATCTCGTCATCTGTGAGGTCTTCGGCAAAACGCGCCGACACTTCATTGAATTTATCGAGGAGCGCCTTTTTCTCATGAACGCCGTCCATGACATTGCCAAGCACATCTTTACCCGCGTCCAACTCTGGCTCCTGCGCCAGATAGCCGACCTTAACCCCATCAGCAGACCAGGCTTCGCCGGTGAATTCTGTTTCAATCCCCGCCATGATCTTCAGCAACGTCGACTTACCCGAGCCATTGAGACCCAACACGCCAATTTTCGCGCCCGGAAAGAACGACAGCCGAATGTCTTTTAAGACCTGCTTGCCGCCGGGATAAGTCTTCGACAGACCATTCATCACATAAATATACTGATAAGACGCCATGGGGGTTTCCGCTCCTGGAGTTCAAAAATTTTGCAGTGCTTCTTTTACAGAAGCAACGCCGGATGCGCAATTGTTGTGACACCCAAGGGGTGGGATTTATTGGGATTGCGGGAGGGGTAGTACTCCTGTCTTCAACAAAACTGTTTCAATAACGTCCGTTTCAGTGAGTACCGCACCATAGATTTTGCTATAAATTCGATGCCGAGCCAAAATCGCTCGCGCTCTTTCAGTGCCATGCAATTCTATCAAAGCCGTCAGTTCCAGCCAATTGACGGCAAAGTGCAGATAGGTCGAATATTCGTCTTGAGCTGTCGATGGCGTCCCTTCATGAAAATTCGGATATTTCCCTTTAAATTCTTCGCTTGCGCGTTCCGTACCCTCGGACCGGTGGTCATCCAATAACCAGTGTATCTGCTCATGAACATACGTCGCAAGGAACAGCTCTTCATCCTTTCCAGGCCCGATGGCATATTGTGAATTCAGAGTAAGAACCGGATGACTATGAGGAATTTCAAAGGGAGCTATACGGACCTTGTCCGTAAATTCCCACCGCGAAAGGTCATAGCGCATGCGCAATTCAGTGAGCATCGCCTTTGCTGCTTCTGCACCTTTACGGGCCATTGAGAGGTCAACTGAGATATCCATTTTTATCATTTTGTTTCCTGACCAAAATCACTCCACAAATAGATCTGCCGGCATCATGCCTGTATTGATCGCGTAAACCAACGCTGTCACGGTGGCGACGGAGATCATGGTCGACAGAAGTATGGTGGCGGAGGCGCGCTCTACCCAGACGCCGTATTGCTGGGCGATGACGAAGACATTGGTGGCTGTCGGCAAAGCCGCCAGTAACACGGCGGTATACACCCAGACGGGATCAAAATCACCGAACCAGCTCAGCGCCAGATACATCAATAAAGGATGGACCACGAGGCTTGCGGGGATAATGAAGGAGAGTTCTCCAGGCACACGTTTCAAAGGCCTGAGTGCCAATGTCACGCCCATGGCAAAGAGGGCACAGGGCGCTGCGGCCTGCGCCAGATAATCGATCAACCGCTCCACCGGGGCGGGCGGGGTTACCTCAAAAATGGCGGCGGCGATGCCGACGATGGTCGCAATAATAAACGGATGGAAGAGGACTTTCTTGACAATACTGTATGCGAGCCTGCCTATATTCTGCGATTTACCATCGCTGAACGCCATTAATGTCGGTGCGAGCGTAAAGTGAAGGATGTTCTCGAAGCAAAAAATCAGGGCGAGCGGCACGGCGGCAAGCTCGCCAAAGGCCAGCAGCGCAATTCCCGGCCCCATATAACCAATATTCCCATAGGCTCCAGCAAGGCCCTGAATGGTCGCCTCTGGTGTACTGCTGCGCGTGGCAAACCTGCCAAGGGCGAACACCATCCAGAAAATAGCGAAAGTCACCGCGAGATTGACAAAGATAAAATCCCAGGTCGCCAGCTTCTCCACCGGGGTTTTGGAGAGTAGCTTGAAGAACATGCAGGGCAGCGCCACATAGATGATAAAGGTGCTCAGCCAGCCCATGGCCTCCTCGCCCTGCCGCGAGAGACGAGCGACGATATAGCCGAGCAGGATCAGCCCAAATAATGGGAATATAAGTCCCGCAATGTTCATCATCTGTGAAAGATCTCCGGATAGGAAGGTCTGCAGCTTTACCCGCAGTCAGCACTCTAAACTTGCGGCGAGAAAGAACATGTTGTCAAGCTTGCATCTTTCGATCCGATGGGCTTTCATGCAGGAAATACAGTAATGCAAAGAACGGAAACGTGTCATGAGCCTGAAAGAAATTCACAACTTCGACTACGCCGTCTTGCTCTGTGAGAATTTGCCTAACACTCGCCTTTTTTATAAGGATGTGATGGGTTTCCTCCTCGAACATGATGCCGATAACTGGGTGAGTTTCAGGGTGGGCGCAACACTCCTTACCTTACGCCCGAGAGGGTCGACGCCGGCATGGGACGACGGTCCGGCTGTCTCTGGATCGACCAACATCCAGCTTGCCTTCCGCGTTCCACCGTCGGCTGTCGACACCTGTTATGAAGAGCTGCTTGCCAACGACGTTCCGATTTTGCGCGAACCAACGGAATTGCCGGACTGGCGACACCGCGCCCTTTTCTTTCGGGACCCGGAAGACAATGTGATCGAGATTTACGCGGAATATTAAGGCGGCACTATTTTACCGGCAGGCTTCCCACAAACCTTGCCGTGAAATCAATCCAGTCGTCAAGACCAGTGTCCAAAGCTGCATCCAGATCCACATAGACAAACCCACCCATCTTGCGTCCGGTGAAATCCATGGGGGCGGCACCGGGGCGGGCCAGTGCTTCAGACTCAAGCTCCTTACCGACACGGAACATCACCCGATCCTCGCCAGTGCCACAGAGCATATTGCCGTTCAGCATGAAACAAATACCGCCGAACATCTTCTTCTCGGTGACGCCGCTGCGGGACTTCAGAGCTTCCCGCAGCAATTCACCGGTATGGGCATGGGACATGTTCCCTCCTACTCCGCCGCGATAGACTGGGTATCGCCAGACTTAAAGCGGGACAGGAGATCTTCGCGCATGGTGCGAGCAGCGCCTAAATGCCGTTCCTTCACATGGCCGTAGCCACGAATATGTTCTGGTACTTCGGCGATTTCCACTGCGAGAGCCAAATTATCCGCTGTCAATTCACCGCAGAGCTCCGAGAGTGTCGCCGCATATTCCTTGATCAAGGCGCGCTCGTTTTTACGCTCCTCCGATTTGCCGAAGGGATCGAGAGGTGTGCCGCGCAATCCCTTGAACTTGGCAAGCAGACCAAAGGCAGACATCATCCAGGGACCGAATTCTTTCTTAATCAAGTGACCAGTTTCGGGATTGGTTTTCGCAAAAACAGGGGGCGCCAGATGGTATTTTACCTTGAAATCACCTTCAAATTGCCCGTTCAGCTTTTTAGTGAAACTGCCGTCCGTATAAAGCCGCGCCACCTCATACTCATCCTTATACGCCATCAGCTTGAAGAAATAGCGGGCCACGGCTTCGGTTAGCCGGGTGGAGCCGGGGTTTGCCTTTTCTTCCGCTGCGCGGGTTATCTCCACCAGTTTCAGATAGCGTTTCGCATAACGATTATTCTGGTAGCCTTTCAGGAATTCCCGACGGCGCTCGATTATGGTATCGACGGTTTCAATCTCCACCACATCGGCCGCCGCTTTCGGCAGCGCAATTTCTTCCACTTTCTTGCGGCTGGCGGCGGTTTTCCGTCCCCAGGCAAAACTCCTCTTATTTGCTTCCACCGCGATGCCGTTAAGCTCGATCGCTGACTCGATAGATTTAAGCGATAACGGGATCGTGCCGCGTTGAAACGCGAAACCAAGCAAGAATAAATTGGCCGCAATGGAATCGCCCATCAAGGCAGTGGCGATCTTGGTGCTGTTGATAAATTCCGCCTGCTCCCGCCCGAGACTTTCAGCCATCAAGCCGGTCAGGGTATCGCGGTCCATGGCAAGGTCCGGCGTCAGGGTAAAGGCCGCCACCGGCACCACATGGTCATTGACGATGGCAATAGTCCGCCCCAGGTCATACGTCTGCAAAGCATCCTTACCCGCTGCGACCACAAGGTCACACCCAACCACCAGATCGGTCTGGCGATTGGGAATACGGGTACCGGCAAGCTCCTCCGGGCTCTGGGCAATGCGCACATGGCTCATCACCGCGCCGTTTTTCTGGGCAAGGCCTGTTTGATCGAGGATCGAAGCGCCCTTGCCCTCAATATGAGCCGCCATGCCAAGCAGAGCCCCAACCGTAATCACGCCCGTGCCGCCAATGCCGGTCACCAGAATATTATAGGTGCCGTTGATCGCCGGGCCTGAAGGTTCAGCAAGACCCGCCGCCGGGTCCATGATATCGATCTCGGAAGAGGTCACTTGTTGTTTCTCGGCTTTACGAAGTCCGCCGCCTTCAACGGTCACGAAGCTCGGGCAGAAGCCTTTCACGCAGGAAAAATCCTTGTTGCAGCTGGATTGATCTATGACTCGTTTGCGGCCAAACTCTGTTTCCAACGGTTTCACGGACACACAGTTAGATACGATACCGCAATCACCGCAGCCCTCGCAGACCAGATCATTGATGAAGGCCCGCTTGGCAGGATCAGGGAACGTCCCGCGCTTGCGACGGCGGCGTTTTTCCGCGGCGCATGTCTGATCGTAAATAAGGGCACTCACGCCTTTTATTTCACGAAGTTCCCGCTGCACCTTGTCCAATTCATCACGATGACGGATGGTAACACCCGGCGCCCATGCCGTATTGCTGGCATATTTATCCGGCTCATCCGTAACAACAATGATCTTTTTAACGCCTTCCGCATGCACCTGCTGGCTGATCAGCCAGGGCGATAGCGGCCCATCAAAAGGCTGGCCGCCCGTCATGGCAACCGCGTCATTGAACAGGATCTTGTAGGTAATATTAACATCGGCCGCGCAGGTCGCGCGAATGGCCAGCAAGCCAGAATGATAATAAGTGCCATCTCCCAAATTCTGAAAGATATGTTTTTCGTTGGTAAACGGAGACTGACCGATCCAGTTGGCCCCCTCCGCCCCCATATGGGTATAAGTTTCGGTGCGCCGGTTGGGCATATTGATGGCCATGGTATGACAGCCAATACCTGCCATGGCGCGGCTACCCTCGGGCACATTTGTCGACGAATTATGCGGGCAGCCGGAACAGAACCACGGCGTCCGGCTCACCGGTGCTGCGGGCATGGCATTGCCATCCTCACGGGCTTCGGCAACGCTGATCCCTTCGGTGATGCGTTCGGACAAATAGCGGAGTTTCAGGCGAGACGCGATAGCGCGGGCAACACTTGCCGGGGTCAGTTCTCCGTCGGACGGGAGCAGCATTTCGCCCTCCTCGTCTTCCTTGCCGACCAGCATCGGGTGCGCCTCAAGGCCATATAGTATTCTTGCAATCTGATCTTCGATCAGGCTACGTTTTTCCTCAACCACCAGAATTTCATCGAGCCCAATGGCAAATTCCACAAGACCTTCAGGCTCCAACGGCCACGGACAGGCAACCTTATAGACAGAAAGACCGATTTCCTCCGCCTCGTCCTGTCCAATACCCAGATCACCCAGCGCCTGCACCACGTCCAGCCAGGATTTCCCGGTGGTGACGATACCAAATTTCCGGTTCGTTGCATCAAAGGTAATTTTATCAAGCTTGTTCGCCCGGACGAAGGCCTTGATCATGGGGAGTTTATGCCGGACAAGCCGCGTTTCCTGTTGCTTCGAGTTATCCGGCCAGCGGATATGAACGCCATCGGCGGGCGGCTCAATATCCTCAGGTATTTTGATTTCAACCCGGTCTGGTCCGACATAGGCAGTAGCCGAGCTTTCAACGGTATCGGTCAGGCATTTCATACCAACCCAGGTGCCGCTATAGCGAGAAAGGGCAATGCCGTAGAGACCATAGTCGAGATATTCCTGCACGGTCGCCGGATTGAGGATCGGCATCATCGAGGCAATCAACGCCTGCTCGCTCTGATGGGCAACGGTGGAAGACTTGGCCATATGATCATCGCCCATGAGCACGAGAACGCCGCCATGCTCCGACGTTCCCGCCATATTACCATGCTTGAAGACATCGCCACTACGGTCGACACCGGGGCCCTTGCCGTACCAGATACCAAAGACGCCGTCAAAATCGGTCTTGCCGAACATCGGCAACTGCTGGCTGCCCCATACACTGGTAGCTGCCAGATCCTCGTTCACGCCGGGCTGGAAATGGATGTCGTTATTTTTAAGGAATGGCTTGGCTTTCCACAGACTCTGGTCATAAAGCCCGAGAGGCGATCCGCGATAGCCGGAGATAAAGCCGCCGGTTTTCAGGCCCGCCGCCGCATCCCGCTGCCGTTGCATGATGGGAATACGAACCAGAGCTTGCGTGCCGGTGATAAACACCTGCCCCGTTTCCAGCTCATACTTATCGTCCAGACTGATTTTCGTCAGTTCGTTCATCGCCGTTTTCTCCCGCGCCCCGGGGTGCTCAATGGAGTGCTGGCCCTAGACTTCAAGCCATTCTTTACGGACCTGTTCATTGTCCTTTAACTCGTCGGGTGTTCCTTCATAGACCATATGCCCATGCCCCATCACATACAAGCGGTGTGAAATACGAAGGGCAATGGCAAGCTTTTGCTCGACCAGAAGGATGGAGACACCGCGATTGGCAATCTCGCTAAGAAGGTCTCCGACCTGTGCAACAATTTTCGGCGCCAGGCCTTCCGTCGGCTCGTCGATCATCACCAGATCAGGATCGCCCATCAACGTTCGGCACATGGTCAGCATCTGCTGCTCGCCGCCCGATAAAACCCCGGCATCCACATCGGCGCGCTCGCGTAAATTCGGGAACATTTTGAACATGTCCTCCATGGCCCAGCGACCCTGTTTCTTCATATCCTTGATGCCCATCACCAGATTCTGTCGCACGGTCATGCCTGGGAACACATCGCGGTTTTCCGGCACATAGCCAAGGCCGCGATGGGCAATTTCATGCTCCCTCATACCGGCGATTTCCTCACCGCGATAGGTGATGGAACCCTGGGGCGGCACTTCGCCCATGATGGATTTAATGGTGGTCGAACGGCCAACGCCATTGCGGCCCAAAAGGGAGACAATTTCGCCCTCTCCCACCGTGAAATTAACGCCCTGCAGGATATGACTTTTCCCGTAGAAGGCATGCAAATCTTTTACTTCAAGCATTATTCATCTGCCTCCGCGCCGAGATAGGCTTCCTGTACAGCTTTATTATTTCTTATATTTTCAGGGGTATCAGTGGCAATAATCTCGCCATAGACAAGCACGGAAATCCGGTCCGCCACATCAAAGACAACGCCCATGTCATGTTCAACCATGACCAGGGTTTTACCCTCCGTGATTTCGCGGATAAGCGCGATGGCCTGATCCGTCTCGCTATGGCTCATACCGGCTGTGGGCTCATCGAGCATGATGACATCGGCACCGCCCGCTGCGGCAATACCGATTTCCAGCGCTCGCTGCTCTGCATAGGTAAGAACACCCGCCGGGATATGCTGGCGTGACGTCAGTCCGATTTCCTCGATGACCTGTGCCGTTTTTGTATTGAGTTCAGTTTCCCGATCCACCAGATGCCAGAAGGAATATTTATATTCCTGCGCCCACATCAACCCGCAGCGTACATTCTCAAACACACTCATATTTGGGAAGATATTGGTCACCTGAAAACTGCGCGAGAGGCCCTTGCGGTAAATCTCATACGGCGGAAGATTGCTTATATCCTCTCCGTGCAGGCTCACCGAGCCCCCGCTTAACTGATACCGTCCACTAATCAGATGAAAAAGCGTGGATTTTCCAGCACCGTTGGGACCGATAATCGCATGTCGTTCCCCTTTACGGATATCGAGATCGACGCCACGGATAATTTCCGTAGGCCCAAAGCTCTTGCGGAGGTCCTTTAAGTCAATCGCGTTCGTCATGACGAAGCCTCCTTTTTACCTGCAGTGGGATCATTGGCTGTCTCCCATGCGTCTTTTAACTGGCCAGCCTGACTGCGCATCAGATAACCGCCAACAATTCCCAACACAGCGACAATGACCCAAGGCATGACCGAATGGGTATCAAATTCGATCCCGATCAGGCTCATCGTGGATTCGCCCTGCGCCGCGCCGCGTACGTGATGCATCATCTCCAGGAAGCCGGCGATCCCGGCAACCATGGATATGGCGGGAATACCTAAGCGCAAATACGGTACTGTCAATCCACCCAAGCGTTTCATGCGATACGCCGGGGTATGCATCATCATTATGCCAGTCAAGCCCTGCGGCACGAACATCACGGTAAGGACGAACATCACCCCCACATACATCTGCCAGATATCCGTATAGTGGCTGAGGATACTCTGCAGCAAGGTGAACACAACCGCCCCCACAATGGGACCGATGAAGAACCCGACACCGCCGATATAGGCCATCAGCAAAACAGTGCCAGAAGTCAAGGCATTGAGATTCTCTTCCGTTACAATCTCGAAATTAACCGCGAAAAGTCCGCCTGCGATCCCGGCAAAGAGACCAGAGGCACAGAAAGAGACAAACCGGACTTTGCGCTGGCTATAGCCGATAAACTCTGCCCGCTCTGCATTATCCCGGACCGCATTAGCGAGGCGCCCTGCGGGTGTGCGCGAAAACAGATACATCAGCACGACAGTCACAAAGACCCAGGCCGCGATCAGGTAATAGACTTCCTTATCCGGTCCAAAGTCTGCCCCGAATAAAGTCGGGCCCATTGTCCGGTCGCCGCTGACCCCTTCTTCACCGCCGAAGAAGGCAACAAAGATCAGGGAGCTGGCCGCCATCAACTCACCTACCCCTAAGGAAATCATGGCAAAGACTGTGCCTGCCCGCCGGGTTGAGAAACTGCCGATGATAATGGCGAACACCAAGCCGATTAGGCCACCAAATATCGGCAACAACCACATTGGAAAGACGAAGGAGCCATCTTCGATATAGTTCATGAAATGAACCGACATAAAGCCGCCAAGGCCAAAATACACCGCATGGCCGAAGGACAGCATGCCCCCCTGCCCGAGCAGCATGTTATAGGACAAGGCAAATATGATGAAGATCCCCATCAAATTCATGGTGAAGATGGCAGAATTGGAGGTGAAGATAAATGGCATAACCATAAGCAGGATCAGAAAACCGATCCAAGGTCCAAAACGCTTGAGGGACGACGCTTGAACGGTCGCCGCACTTGTTTTTGTAATTTCACTCATGTTTCACGGTTCCCGAACAGGCCCGTCGGGCGGAAAATAAGGATCAGTACCAACAATAGGTAAGGCAAGATCGGTGCAACCTGTGGCAATGAAAGCGACCAGAGATCACGCAGCGCGCCATCCGCATCGAAAGATATATTCAACACCGACATCAAATCGTTCACAGAATAATCAAGAGAGATGGCGAAGGTCTGCATCAATCCGATTATCAGCGAGGCGACGAAGGCACCGGTCAGGGACCCCAGTCCACCAACCACCACGATAACGAAAACGATAGCACCCAAAACAACTGCCATCCCCGGGAAGGTTCCAAGCGCCGGTCCGGCAATCACACCGGCCAAGCCCGCAAGCGCGCAGCCAACACCAAAAACGCCCATAAATACCAGCGGCACATTATGCCCGAGCATCGCCGTCATATTCGGCTTATGGATCGCCGCTTGAATAATCAAGCCAATGCGCGAACGCGTCAGGATCAACAACAGCATGATGAAGATGGCGATGGAAATCAGCAGCATGAAGGCCTTATAAGCCGGGAAATTCTGACCATAGATGGTGAAAAGCGGGAATTGCAGGATTTCAGGTTCATGATAGGCCATGGTTGACTTGCCCCAGATGAACTGGACAATTTCCTCGATCAGGAAGGCAAGGCCGAAGGTGAAAATCAGCTCCGCCACATGTCCCCATCGATGCACATATCGCAAGCCGTAACGTTCAACCAGCGCGCCCAGCAGTCCGACAATAACCGGAGCAACAATCAGGCCCACCCAGAAGCCGAGATACGCACTAATGGTATAAGCGAAATAAGCGCCCAGCATATAGAAGCTGGCATGCGCGAAATTGAGGACGCCCATCATCGAGAAGATAAGCGTCAGGCCACTGGCGAGCATAAACAACAGCAAACCCGTGACAATCCCATTAAGAAGGGAAAAGAAGACCAGTTCAAACATTGGCTAGATCTCTTATTGCTCTAAAATTTTTGTGGGCCGGATCTTGCGCCCGGCTGAAAAAGGCTGGCCGAATAATTGTAATTCGGCCAGCCGGTATCGTTCGAAAACGCCTTTTAGCTAGTTGGACGCTCCATAACGCAGTCTTTAACCGGCAGTGAAGCATCTGCTGCGGAAATAGACTTTTCTTCGACCAGACCAAAGCCGGAGTTATCTGAATCCAGCACGACATTTTCATCCGTGTGGACAGAAATCTGGATTGGCTGCATCATCTGATGATCTTCAGCCCGCATGACAATCTTGTCACCCTGGATGGAGGTATATTCCATACCTTCAAGTGCAGTAGCCACGGCCAATGGATCGGTGCTACCCGCTTTTTCGATCGCTGCAGCCAGCATGCCGATAGAGTTGACAATGCGGAACTGGGTGATGTCAGCTTCAGGATACTTGGCCTTGAAGCCTTTGTGATATGCCAGATATTCTTCTGACGGTGGAGGGTTTACAGTTCCTTCGTGAACAAGACGGATCTTGTTTTTACCAGAAGCACCAATGGTTTTGGTAATACCGTCATTGGCGGCGTAGTAAGTGTAAACCGGTACATCGATACCGGCATCGCCAACAGCTTTGGCAAGACCAACCATATCCGCACCCCAGTTACCTGTGATGATCGCATCCGCACCAGAAGCCCGGATTTTCGTCGCATATGGTGTGAAGTCTTTCACTTTCCCGATTGGATGAAGCTCATTCCCAACGATTTCGATATCAGGACGTTTTTCACCAAGGAATTTTTCAGCAGCGGCCGCAACGGCTTTACCGAAAGAGTAATCCTGACCAATCAAGTAAACCTTCTTGATGTCATTATTTTCTTTAATCACGTCCGTTAGGGCGTTCATCTTGATGTCCGCATTGGCATCGAAACGGAAATGCCAGAAGTTGCATTTCTTCTGTGTCAATGCCGGATCAACTGCAGAATAATTCAGGAAAACCACCCGATTATCAGGATTCCGTGTATTATGCTTCTTAATGGCATCGGTAAGAGCGTTAGCCACACCGGATGAATTCCCCTGGGCAATAAACGTAATATCCTCGCCAATCGCCCGTTTCAGCTGAACGAGGCTTTCTTTAGGGCTAATTTTATTATCGAAAGGTACGATTTCAAACATCTGACCACCAAGGACGCCACCTTTTTGGTTGACCAACTGGTCAGCTGCCCATTGATATTGTTTGTAACCGCTTGTTCCTGTCGCCGCAAACGGTCCGGAAAGCGGATCAATAAAGGCGATCTTGATCGTGTCGGCAGCCTGCGCACTGAACGCCGAAATGGCGGCAAATGCTGCACCTGCAAGTATAATGGATTTAGTTTTCAATTTTTCCTCCCTTAAGGAATTTGCTTATTTCGCATTCGTTCGGCCTCTATTCGTTTTTCGTTATTTTAGAGACCGCCGTAATTGCGTCGAATACGTGACATCGCATTCTAGCAGATTGCATGAAAGCGCAGTTTTCGCATTAGATCAAATAAATTTTGTTGAACATCTGATCATCTTTGGAAAATTTGATGTTTGGGACAAGGATTCTCACGCAACCCTCATCATTGCCTCATTTATATGCAAAAATGCTGAATATAGAGGGTATTGGGGCCCGGGCGGCCTCCTCAATTCTCCTGCAGCCGTTTTCTCAGTCGGAATATTGGAGAGTTGATTCGAGTTTGGATACTCAAAAAAAATCCTGGCCTTCAACTTAAATAATTCAACATCTTTTCACATATTCGCGTATATCCTAAGCCAGAAGCCCTGCTTCCCCGATTACCAAATACTGATTCCCACGGATTGAATTGCACCTATGATGCCGCCGTTAAAGAAAGTTGTACTGCTGATAATCGGCTGGTTTTTTGTTGGGCTCGGGGCAATCGGGCTGTTTCTGCCGGTTTTGCCAACCACGCCCTTTCTCCTGATCTCGCTCTGGGCATTTGCCCAAAGCTCGGAGCGGTTCCATGACTGGCTGTATCAACACCGGATTTTCGGCCCACCACTTCAAGCCTGGTCCGAGCATGGGGTTATTCCGCTCCGCGCCAAACTGGTTGCCGTTGGCACCATGGCGATCAGCGCCACATTGGTCGTTACCTTCTCCGAGACGCCCTGGTATGGCATTACCGCCATGCTGATTTTGATGGGGATAGGCGCTGCGTTCGTTCTGACACGGCCGAGCAAACCAAAACCCAGGTCCTAATGGAACTAACCCCTGATCCGGATTGCCTTCAAGGCAGCATTCGCGCGCGAGGCTTAGTAATTTCCGGGGGAAATGTCTGTGGCAGAAATTCTGCCTTTACCGCCCGATCCGCCTCAAGCAGAAGTCCTTCCAATGATTTCAAGCCTGATTTCAGCCGCTTCTCATCCGGTTCCGCCATCAGGCAGAGGCGGATATGCTGTGCCTCAACGGTTTTGGTAAGCGCAAAACTATCGCCTCCGAGGACGACAATATCCTTATCCCGTGCTGCCTCAACAAAGGTTTTCATGGTTATTGAGGCTGGTATTTTGAGCCATAAATGTGCGAGCGGTGAGGCCGCGAGATCTCGGCGCGCGCGCAGCCATGGCCCAAGAAGGCGTATTGCCAGCGCTTCGCGGCAACCGCATATTTGCACCAGGTCTCGCGCCTGTTTCTCGGCGATACCACTTTTCAGCAGATAATTCACCATATCCAACGTCACCGGAGAGGTCATCCAGTTAATAGCGGTCATCTTTGTGGCAAGCCGGGGGATCAGCGGCAGCGGCGCCACCATATAACCCACCCGAAGGCCCGGACTGAACGCCTTGGAGAGGCTGGTCAGATAAATGGTATCCGCGGGCGCCAACTGACCATAAGACGGTAGCGCCCGGCTTTGCAGCGGGGCATAGACCGCATCCTCGACAATATGCACATGATATCGCTGGGCAATCTCGATCAGTTTTACCCGCCGCGCCAGGGGTTGTGTGATGCCGGTTGGATTATGATTGGTCGGAGCGGTCACCAGAATTTTCACGTTACCGCGCTTGCAGGCCTGTTCAAAAGCATTCGGGCACAGGCCATCCTCATCCATTTCCAGCGGGACAAGCCGCAAGTCAAGCTCACGGGCGGCAGCGCGAAAGCCGGGATAACCAAAGGCCTCACTCACCACCACGTCCCCGGCAGAAGCCAGGGTTGACATAGCGAGGTATAATCCCGCCTGCACACCGGGGGTGACGATTATTTTATCCGGATCCACAGCGCCCAGTTGTTCCCGCAGCCAATGGGCGGCGACCTGACGATCCTGAGGGCGCCCGCGACTGTCAAAATAATCAAGATACCGTTCCGGCTCATTCTGCATTGCCAGCTGTTGAAAGGCGCGACGCAAATGGGCATCCGTCTCCTTGTGGAAATAGCTGTTCTTGGAAAGGTCAATCAGATCCTGATTCCCATCTGTCCAGCTTTCTTCGGGAAAGAACATACCCTTTCCCACCGTCGCCGCGTCTTTGTCCGTACCATAGATAAAGGTGCCCTGCCCAACCTTGCCATATGTCAGACCGCGCCGTTCCAGCTCTGCATAGGCGCGACTGGCGGTACCGATCGAGCATTTATACTCATAGGCCATCTGCCGGTGCGGCAGAAGCTGATCGCCCGGCTTCAATGTCCCCTCATCGATCAGCTCAACAATCGCCTCAACAATTTCCTCGAACTTCTTCAACGGTCTTTTCCCTTATATTGTCACAGTGACAATGTTTAATTTGACGGGGACAATTTTAGGACAATACTGAGACAATGTAAATTGTCCTATTTAAGGCCGAGAATATGATACTGGATGCCAGCAAGATTTCCCTGATCGCGCTTTTTGCGGTTTCCATGGTTGGCTCCCCCGGGCCGGTCAATATGGTGCTGATGGCCTCTGGTGCGAGCTTCGGATATCAGCGCTCTCTGCCATTTTTGCTGGGCAGCATTTCCGGCTTCCTGCTGGTCTGTCTGGCGACAGCTTTGGGTCTGGGGACTCTCTTCACCACCTTCCCGCTTCTGCAGGTAGTCTTTCTATTCCTATCGGTGCTGTATATTCTTTATCTCGCCTGGAGGGTAGCAACGGCCAGTCCGAAAATCATGGATGCGTCGGATCAGCCGGGATATCTTGCAGGGATTATCCTGCATCCATTGAACCCCAAGGCCTGGGTGACGATCATTGCTGCATATTCGCAGTTTATATCGCCCAACGCCAGTTACGCCGGGCAAATCGCCACGATCATGTTGATTTTTGCGCTTGTCAGCTTTCCGCTGAATTCCATCTGGTGTTATGGCGGAAACTTGCTGAGGCAGCTCGTTACTTCAGGCCGCGCCCTTCGGATCATCAACGTCTCCCTTGCCATTCTGATGGTGGTAACAGTGGGATTGGCCCTCATGCAGGCAGACGTTCTGGAAAGCTATCTCTAAACTGCAGTAAGGTGTTCCTCGAACGGATAAATTGCTGGATAGTCCTTTGCAGACTGCAATTTTTATGTTTCAAAGGGAACGAATATCAATTTTCCTCAGGCCTTAGACTCCATGTTTTTTTCAGCGACCACACCGCCCCGCATGGTCACCCTGGTTCTTTTAACGGCTTTATCAGTGCTGTCACTGAATATGTTCCTCCCCTCCTTATCGAACATGGCCGCTGATTTCGAAATCGACTATTCCCTGATGACTTTATCAATCGCGGGCTATCTCGGCATTACGGCGATATTGATGCTTGTCATGGGCCCCCTGTCAGACAGGTTTGGGCGGCGGCCAGTCCTCTTGGTAGCCCTCATCGTTTTTACCCTCTCCTCTCTTGTTTGCGCTCTGGCCACCGATATATGGCTGTTTTTGATATTTCGTGTATGTCAGGGCTCTATCATCTCGGGATGGGCTCTTTCTCTGGCAGTCATCCGGGATACGTCCCCACCTCAGGAAGCCGCCAGTAAAATTGGGTATGTCACCATGGCAATGGCGTTGGCCCCTATGCTAGGACCTATGTTTGGCGGCTTATTGGATGAATTTTTCGGTTGGAGAGCAAGCTTTCTGGCATATACCGGATTTGGCGTAATTGCTTTGCTTCTCTGCTGGTTTGATCTTGGTGAAACCAACACCGCCCGGTCGGAAACCTTTGCCCAGCAATTCCGTGGCTACCCGGACCTGATCCGCTCGCGCCGATATTGGGGATATGCGGTATGCCAAGCTTTTTCAACCGGTTCTTTTTATACCTTCCTGGCAGGCGCGCCCCTGGTTGCCATTGCCTTGATGGGGCTGACGCCAGCGGCTCTTGGTTTTTATATGGGAACCATTACGGCTGGCTATATGTTGGGCAGTTTTCTCTCTGGCCGCTACGCCAGGAAATACTCTCTAACGACCATGATGATCTGCGGGCGGATTGTCGCTAATGCAGGAGTATTGCTGGCCTTGCTTCTCGTTTTTGCCGGTCACCTCCAGGTGATTACCCTGTTCGGATCACTTGTGTTCATTGGCCTTGGAAACGGCCTGACAATGCCGAGCTGCAGTGCCGGACTATTATCCGTACGGCCGACATTAGCCGGTAGCTCGGCAGGAATGGCCGGCGGGCTCACTATTGGCGGCGGCGCGGTACTGACCTCCGTCACCGGTGCGCTCGTCACCGAAGAGACCGGAGCATATGGCCTGTTGTTAATGCTGTTGTTTTGTACGGTGATGTCTTTGTTAGCAGCCATGACAGTCCGGGCAATCGACATGCGCGAAAGCTTGGCCGACAAGTAGCCTTGCATGGAATGATATATTCTGCGTCTGATGGCGGCGCTACACCGCTTTCGCCAAATCAATGGATCGTTCCGGTGGCAGGAGGACACGGCATATGGTACCGGTCCCAACTTCACTTTCCAGAGTAAACCGTCCGCCATGGACTTCCACCAGCATTTGCACCAGAGTTAATCCAAGCCCGGTTCCCTCGTTATTTCGAGCATAAGTGGTCTGCACCTGACCAAACCGATCCAGAACGCGGGGGATGTCTTTTTCGGCAATACCAATACCTGTATCGGCCACCGTAATCATCAGGCCACCGTCCACTTCACGAGAGACCCCAACTGTCACCGATCCGCCATTATTCGTAAACTTGACAGCATTGGATGCCAGATTAACAATAATCTGCTTGACCCGGGTTTCATCACCAACAAAGCCCGGTAGATCACTTGGAACATCCGCGATCAGTTCCACACCGGCATCATGGGCACGTACAGACAGCATCCGGAAGCAGGAGGCGATAATTGTCCTGAAATCCATCTGCCGCTCGAGCAACTGCAATTGCCCTGCTTCGATTTTGGCAACATCAAGAATGTCATTGATCACGTCCAGCAGATGCCTTCCGGCGGAATGGATATCGCCTGAATATTCCTTATAATTTTCGTGACCAAGAGGGCCAAAAGCTTCAGATTTGAGGATTTCCGAAAATCCGATGACGGCATTGAGTGGCGTCCTCAATTCATGGCTCATATTCGCCAGGAATTCCGATTTCGCGCGGTTAGCCAGTTCAGCCATTTCCTTGGCTTTACGTAAGTTCAGTTCCGCCTGCACGCGGGCGTTCATATCGGTGAGTGTCCCCTCGAAGCAAATAATTTTACCGTTCTTGTCATAGGACGCATGGGCATTGATAGCGCCCCAGGTTTTGGTCCCGTCTTTTCGATACCATTGGTGTATCTCGTCAATCAGATACTGCCCTTTTGTCAACAGCATGAAATGCTTTTCGGCCATTTCCCGGCTGACATAAATATCAGTAATATAGGATCGCACATTTCCGATCAGATCTTCGGGCGTATCATATCCCAGCATGGAGGCTAATGCCGGATTGGCGTTAATAATACCCCCATCATCGGCATATACCTGAAAAATGCCTTCTGTCGCGTTTTCATAAATCCGCCGATGCTTCATTTCGCTCTGCTCAAGCTCATGATCCACTTTGCGACGATGATAAATGTAATATATCAGCGTAAGCGTAATACCTGCAAAACCGACTAAAACGATAATAATATCGCCCCTGAAGCCTTTAATTTCGCTTGCCTGATTTTCGAGCAATTCAAGCGCAATAATATGGGATTCTTTATGTAATTCCTCTGCCTGCTGATAAGCGAATTCTGCCCGAGACGTCGCCGCCGCAATAACAATATCCGAATTTGGCGCCATTCCGCCAATCCCCTCCTCAAGCCAAAGCTCAATATCATAAAAAGCGGGTTGCAGAACCCCGTAGATTGCGGCCGCCCCAATAAAGTCGTCATAGCCGTTTATGACCCGTGTCCGCTCCAGATTCTCATGGGCTTTCTTCAGTTTTTCCCGCGCGTTCTTGAGAAGCTCATCGCGTTTATCGGCATTACCCAAAATTGCAAGCTCAAGGTAATATGTAGCTTCGGCAAACCCATGCAGGATCTCGTCATCTGACTGTTCATAGATAATGATTTTGAGTGGAACGGATTCCTCAATACCCGACAACGTTACCTGGATGTAATAAATCGATCCGGCAACGATCATCGTTAGCGCAAAGATCGCCGCGATATAGGCGTTACCTGACTTTAATGGCCGCTTCATACCGGTGTTGGCAAGGTTTTTCAGGAAGTGCATTACTTGCATTTTTTATAACTCAATTTGAGTGCTGCTCACGTGGAATTAACCCGGCATCTTCATAGAATTTCCGGGCGCCGGGGTGAAGCGGGATACATAGGGAACTATAGGCTTTGTCGAGGGTAATTTCCGCGAGCTTCGGGTGGCTGGATGCGGTGAGTTGCGCTGGTAGATTTTTCCAAAAACTCTTGGTGATATTATATACAAGCTCTTCACTGACGTCTTCCTGGACAACCCAAAGCGCGGCCAACCCAAGTGTTCTAACTTCCCCCAACCCCGGATAGCTACCTGCAGGGATGATCTGATGAGAGAAAAAGCTGTTTTCCGAAATTATTCGGCTGGCGGGCGTACCTGCTATATCAATCAGTGAGATGATTTTTTCATTACTCAATTCCGTAATCGCCTTTGATGGATATCCGGCAATAAAGAAAAAGGCATCCAACTCACCTTTTCGCATCTTCTTCATGGCTTCGGCAGGCTTGATATATTGAACCATCATGTCCGCTTCGGAAATTCCATAGGCATTTAACAAAATGCGGGCATCAACCAATGTCCCGGAGCCCGGATCATCCAGAGAAACACGCTTGCCCACAAGATCGTGTACCCTCTTGATACCTGCATCTTTATGCACAACCAGATGTATGCTTTCCTTAAAAAGACTGGCGATACCCAGCACTTTCGGAAAAGCTGGTTCGCCTTCATAGATACCAGTGCCGGTTCGGGCCCAATGCGCAATATCCGACTGTGTAAACCCGCTTTCCAGATAGCCCGATTTCATTGAAGCTATATTCGCAACCGAACCGTTAGACGTTTCGCCTATGGCCAGCAATCCGGGTACGCCACACGGATCGGAAGCGCAATCACTTTTGCTTTTAGGGTTAGAAATTGCGGCGGCGATTGACTGGCCTATGGGATAATATGTACCGCCGATGCCCCCGGTACCAATCCTGAAAAGGCTTGTTTCAGCTGCCAGCGTTAGTGGCGCAAACAACACGAACACGGCAAATACCGTAAATCCACCAATTTTTCTCATCAGCTTCGACGCCTCATAAATTTCTTTAGATTCATTTTTATCAGTTTGTTCTTAATGAGCGGTAAACAAACATGGGAAAAGCCAGTGTGAATACATCAGGAGATTGATCTTGTGAACGGGATTTACTCCTTCATCTCTCCAAATCTGGACATTGCCCGGAAACGCCGGCTCGTGGTAGCATACCCGCCTGCCCCAGATACTCAGTGAGACATAAAAATGGGATTTGAAAACCTGTCGCCCGCCGAGATCGAAGAGCTGAACGATGCCTATCTGCCGCGCCGGACCGTTGCCAATGCGGAACAATATTTGAGTGATGCTGCGCAGCGGAGCGCAGAAATTCGTGCCACACTTACAAGACATCTGGATATTGCTTACGGGGATACGTCCTTTCAAACACTGGATATTTTTCCTGCGGCATTGCAAACGGCACCGGTCTTCGTCTTTATCCATGGCGGATATTGGTGGGCGCTGGACAAAAGCTTTTACAGCGACATCGCTCCATCTTTCGTGTCTGCAGGCGCAACAGTAGTCCTGCTGAATTATGATCTTTGCCCAATTGTCACCATCCCGGAGATTACCCGGCAGATTAAGCAAGCCGTTAAATGGGTTCATGAAAATATTGGAGACTATAACGGCGATCGGGATAAACTTCATTTGTGCGGCCATTCTGCAGGCGGGCATCTAGCCGGGATGATGATGACAACGGACTGGCAGGCGGAGTTCGGCCTGCCCGGTAATCTGTTGAAAAGCGCGACGCCGTTGAGCGGCCTATTCGATATTGAACCGCACCGCCATACCGAACTGCAGGCCCATATCCAGCTAACAGCGGCTGACGCCAAGGCCAACAGCCCGCAAAACCTGCCACTCTACAGTACCTGCCCTGTTCTTTGTGCCGTAGGCGGTGGCGAGTCTGGCGCGTTCAAAAAGCAGTCGCTGGATTTTGCCGATAAATGCCGCCAAGCCGGAATAGGAGTTGAGTATCTGGAAACCGGGACCGATAATCATTTCGATATCACCAACCGGCTGCAGGATCCGGACGATCCGATGACCCGCGCCATTCTTGGGCAAATGGGCCTTTGAAAGCGAAAGAAGGAAAAATAGATGACAAATACTCCCACCAAACGCCAATCTGAACTGAACGACCTTACAGATCGCTTCGTTGATGCCTTTAACCGCCAGAATATAGAAGATGTCATGGCCTTCTTCGCCGAGACCGCCCAGTACAATGACGCTTACGGCGATACCCACACGGGCCTTATAGAAATTCGAAGCGCGTTCGAGCCTGTCCTCAACGGTAAAATCGGCAAAATCCTGTTTAAAGCCGACGACCGCTTTATTGATGCCGAGGCGGGAAAAGTCATGGACAGCTGGACCCTGAAAATGTTTTGCGGAGAAGGCGTGGATAAAGAACGGAGCCTGATTGGCCTTGATTTATTGCATTTTGAAGGTGACAAGCTGGTGCGCAAGATTACATATAAACGGGGCTAAGCAATGGATACGGCTCTCATTTTGCTAAGTGTATTCGGTATTTTCATTCCAGCCCTGATCCTCCCCGGTCCCGATTTCGTCGGTGTCGTCCGCTCCTCAATGACTGGGGGAACGAAGGCCGGGCTTCTCACCACGCTTGGCGTCTCGGTTGGCTTGCTCGCCTATTCATCTCTCAGCCTGCTCGGGCTGTCGGCGATCCTTGTTCAGTATGAATGGCTCGCCTGGACGGTGCGTGTGGCAGGCGCCTGCTACCTTATTTACCTCGGTATCCGTTTGATATTCAGCAAGCCCGCCAACCTTCAGATAGCGGCGCAACAGAAACAACCAAAATCCAACGCCTTCCTCTTCGGGCTCGTCGTCACCCTCACCAATCCGAAAGCGGTCGTCCTGTTTACCAGTGTTTTTGCCACTGCCGTTACCGACGAAACGCCGTTCTGGCTGCTGGCCCTGATGATTGCGCTGGTCTTCGCAAGCTCCCTCCTATGGTACAGCTTCGTCAGTCTGTTTATGTCCTCAAAGCCCGTCGCCAGCCGATTTGCCAAGGCGGGACACTGGATCGAGCGAGCCGCTGGCGTCTGCTTTATTGGTATCGGTGGCAAGCTTCTTGCCGATGCGCGCAATCCCTTGTCGCCGTAATCCGCTTCTATTTTTTAAACTGGCGAAAATCCCTGATCCCGCTAAAGTCTGTTGATTAGTGTGTTTGGGAGGGGATGTCGATGAAACGTGGTTTATGGATTTGGATGCTGTCGCTGGCCTTGATGGCGACGGTCGTAAGCGATACGCTCGCGCAAACCGCCACCGACCCCAATGCCGCCGCCGTAGAAAATCTTATCGAACAGGCGCGACAGAGCGGTTCCACCATCGTTGTGATTGGCGGCCCGGAGAAGGCAGCCGATGCTGCCCAGCAAAAACCCGACGTCGAGCAACAAGCCGTTATCGTTCGTAATAATATAAAGGCCGTTCTGCAGGAAAGCCCACAGTTTTTGGATCGGTTTACGACGTTAATTCGTGCCAAGGATGCCAATAATTCACTTCTCTGGCCAATATGGGCAATCGGCTTTGCCGTCCTGTATCTGGTGGCGGGCTATGGTGTTGAATATCTGTTCCATGGCTGGTCGCGGCCGCATTTCGCGTATTTTTGCAAGGAACACCCCGAGAACCGGGAGGAGAAAATCGCCTATCTCCTGTTCCGCGGGATCATGCAGGCCGCAGCCCTGATTATGCAGGGCGCGACGGCGGCGATGCTCGTTGTCCTCTTCGATCAGGATCAGCAGCCTTTCCGCAACCTGCAGTTCATCACCATTATCGGCTTTATGTCCTTCCGGCTGGCACCCATATTCATGCTCAATTTCCTGGCCCCGGACGCGCCTTCCCATCGCCTTGTCGCGCTCAATAATGCGCAGGCTCGGCGGCTCTATCGCTCTGTCGTCACCATGTCGGCCATTCTCG
>Ga0315338_1001829_pt1 | contig 23912 bp, 22 predicted proteins | sample ASW8metaG_FD_204518 | JGI IMG/M metagenome (GOLD analysis project Ga0315338, IMG submission 204518) | Ammonia-oxidizing marine archaeal communities from Monterey Bay, California, United States - ASW #8 | ecosystem: Environmental > Aquatic > Marine > Coastal | place: USA: California | collected... | reverse complement strand
GAGCACTAGGATCGGCCGTTAGAGCGATTACTCTTGTAGGAAAGGACATGGCACATTCGTTGGAACCCATTACTGCTGGGAGTTTTTCCCAAGAATCTCCACTATTAGTGCTTTTATGAATTTCACCAGGTGCTGTCCCCAGATACATGGTTGTGGGGTCACCTGGTTTAAATAAGAATGACCACACCGCTGGGCTGCCTTGTGGGTATCCAAGGCGTTTCCAAGAATCGCCATGGTCCTCGCTTCTGTAAGGACCATCATTGGTTCCCACATACACGATAGAGGGGTCGCTTGGATGAATAGTGATACTTTGTACTTGTACCCTATCAGGCAGGCCGGTTGCCAGTACTTCCCAAGTGTTGGATCCTGGGGAAAGCCGGTACAAACCGTGTGTCTCAGCTCCAGCATAAACGTATGTCGTCCCGTCAAAAGCCATCAGACCGAACTCCTTGATGTTGTGTTTGTTCTTCTACTAATCGACTAACTGATCTCCTCAATTTCATAGGTGAACTCTTCTATTACAGGATTTGAAAGTAATTGCTCCGCCATCTGTCTTAATTGGGACTCCGCGGATGACAGCGAAGATTCGTCTATGGTTACTTCCATATATTTACCCACACGGACATCACTGACTGATGCAAATCCTAGGTTCTTCAAAGCTCCTAGAACTGTTAAACCCTGTGGGTCATTAACCACTCTCTTTAAAGTGACACGGACTTTAGCTAGATACATGAATTTACCCTTATGTATTTTATATGGTTCGTCATATGCTTTCTCTAGCTACTGGGAGGAGCCATAACTCCACTTTCGGTGCAAACTACTCGTTCTGGGCCAAGGTTTCCTGCGTAAGTATCAAAGAATTTCTCTAACCGATCTTTATCCACGTCATGCATAGTATCAATTACACCCCAGGCTGCAGCTACAATCGTACCCTCGGGAATAGCTTCATATGGTCGCGCGACCCCCCATATTCTAGCGGGCCCTATATCATTGAAGACTTTCCGTAGTTGGTCAATTTTTGATTGATCAACTAAGTTATAACTAATCACTATGTTGCCGTGTTCAAGGTTGTGAACTACTCTTTCGTCAACTAGCTCAAACTCAACAAATCCACACTCAGCCCACCTCGCGTAATGGTCTCCAGAAGTAGGCGGGACCGTGTTGTAATCGGCTTCTGTTCCTTCGTTTATATGACGCCTGGTGGGCATTATAGTTTGTTCTTCACCGACGCCTTTTACAAAGGTCTCTGAGGCACCGGTGCGAGCACCGAATTGGGCACCGCCGACTACGAACCCTGCGATCACAAGGAATGCTATGATGGCAGAAGCGCTTATATACCACCAGTTGGCTTTGGGTCTGGGTCTATTTAATGATAGGGACGCATCAGCACTCCTACTACTTCCAGGTTGGACTCTTCCGCGACGTCTCCGGTGCTTTGATAAAGGCACTTTAGTACTCCTAATATATGAGGTTTTGTTAGATAAGTTCCCCTGTGAGACGTTTGTAAGCCTCTTGGTATCGCTTTGTAGTTTCGGACACTACTTCGTCGGGTAGGAGTGGAGCGGGAGGTTCTTGGTTCCATCCTTGATCAGATAAGTAGTCTCGTACAAATTGTTTATCATAATTTGGCTGGGATTTTCCAGGATAATAGCCTTCAGCATCCCAAAATCGACTGGAGTCTGGAGTAAGAAGCTCATCGATTAGAATTAATTTACCATCTAAGAGGCCAAACTCCATTTTGGTATCAGCTAGAATAATCCCTTGTCCGCGGGCGTATTTGTCGGCATAAGCGTAAACCTGTTTACTGATTATCTTTAATTGTTGAGCTAGTTCTTTCCCAGCCATATCCTCCACCTGCTCTTGAGTCATGTTCTCATCATGACCTTCTTCTGCCTTGGTGGTAGGAGTAAACAAAGGTTCAGGGAAAGGTGTTCCTTCGACCATGTCAGATGGCATAGCCAAACCCCAGACGGTCCCTTCGCGGAGATATTCTAACCATGCTTGTCCTGTGATATATCCGCGTACAATACATTCTATATCTATGCGTTCGGCTTTTCTCACAATCATGGCTTGACGAGCTATATTCTGGGGTAGTGTTGTGAGGAATTCATTATCCCCATATAGTGACTTCAAGTCAGGGGAATCTGCCAAACACAGAAAATGATTTGGGACAATATGGGCGGTTTTGTCAAACCAAAAAGATGAAATACGGTTAAGAACTTGGCCTTTACCAGGAATGCCGTTTTGTAGCACTACATCAAACGCCGATATGCGATCGGTTGCCACCATCAACAAGGTGTCGTCATCTACAGCGTATGTATCACGAACTTTCCCTCTGTGTAAGATATTCGGAAGATTAGTCTCTATTAACACAATTCCCTTATTCCCTTATTCGTGTCGATGGTTTTGATCTACTATTAAATCTAGATTATTTTAACCCAATGCGTTGGAAGGTATCATCAATATGCTTTGTATAGTAACCGTAGTCAAAGATTTTTTCCATTTCGTCTACTGATAAGGCCGCCAATGCGTCAGGATCGGATTTCAAGAGTATTCGGAAATCATCGCCTTCGTCCCAGCTTTTCATTGCATTTCTCTGCACTATTTTATAAGAATCCTCACGGGACAAACCCTTATCTACTAAGCTCAGCAAGACCTGTTGACTGAAAATTAGCCCACGGCTACTTTCTACGTTCGACCACATTTTGTCATCAAGAACTCGTAGGTCCGTGATGATTCCGGTGAAGATGCTTAAAATGTAGTCTAAAGCCAAACACGAGTCAGGAAGTATAATACGTTCGGCGGACGAATGGCTAATATCTCGTTCACCCCATAGTGCTACATTTTCCATAGCTGTCACGCTGTTTCCCCTGATAAGTCTGGCCAATCCGCAAATCCGTTCTGCGAGTTCCGGATTTCGTTTATGAGGCATAGACGACGATCCGGTTTGTCCGCTCCCGAACGGTTCTTCTACTTCGTGTATTTCTGTACGTTGGAGGCCACGAATTTCAGTAGCAAATTTCTCCAATGAAGCGGCTATTAATGCCAAAGTTGTGACGAAATGAGCGTGACGGTCGCGTTGGATGATCTGGTTCGATACGGGGGCAACTTTCAGGTCTAAATGATCACATACTCTTTCCTCAACCCATGGCGGTATTGTGGCGTGCGTGCCTACAGCACCCGATATTTTGCCAACTCTAATACCATCACATGCATCTACCAGTCTGACTCTCTGACGCCTCATTTCGTCCCACCAAAGAGCCATTTTCAGACCAAATGTAATAGGCTCAGCGTGTACCCCGTGGGTGCGACCCATCATGACAGTATTCTTATGTCTCAAAGCCTGTGTCGCTAGAGCTTCTATTGCTTTATCGACTTCTATAATAAGTAATTGCCCTGCCTGAACCATTTGCATCGCTTGCGCTGTGTCCAACATGTCATTTGAAGTCATTCCCAGATGCAGCCAGCGCCCTTCTGGTCCGATACTCTCTGTGATGGAAGTAAGAAACGCAGTTACATCGTGTCTCGTAGTCTCAAATATTTCCATCATACGGTTATAGTCGTATTTAGACTTTCTTAACAGAACTATATCTGCCTCCGGAATTACACCTTCTTCCGCCCAAGCTTCTGATACTGCTAGCTCAACGTCTAGCCATTTCTGGTACTTATTTTCATCGGACCAAACCTGTTTCATGGCTGGCCTGGAATACCGGTCTATCAACTTAACTTCTCCTACTGTTATGGCGATGTATATTATATCGCAGTTGTTGATTACTGCTCGGTTAATCTTTTTAGTACATCTCCAAAATCATTAAACCGTATGTAATTAATGCCTTGTTTACCGCATTCATCTGCTAATACGCTATGGGCGAATACAACGTCTGCTTCCCTAGCAGCCTCGAAATCAGACCTACCATCACCCATGTAATAGACTTTATACCCTTTTTGCTGGTATTCATTAACTATCAGACCCTTAGAGTTGCCCTGGAATTCCTTCCCAGGAGAGGTATGATTGTAATGATAGGTTATACCCGATGAATTAAAACTTGTGTTTACGGCATATACAGGGATCGATTCATACCCTTCAGCATTAAGCAACGCTTCAATATAGAAATCCAGCCCTTGGCTGACTATTGCCATGGGTATGTTGTTGTTCTCACAGTGTGCTACTAGCTCACCAAAATGTGGTCTTAAGTTGGCTTTTTCTTTAACGTAGCTTTGCATTGTTTCTACGTCGGCCTTAATGTTGCGAAACACAATTTCTTGATATTCTTTCAGATTAAGTTCGCCCTTACGAAATTTGTCTCTGACATTTGTCCAGGTAGCGTCCCCAAATCGTTGCAGCAACAGCTCAGCTACATTCTGTTCAGCCGCAGTGTCGTCAAAGTCACTTAATACGCAAGGATAGCGATTATCTGTCTCTGAGTTGTTTTCTATAGTCTTCATATGCTTGTCTAATTTCCTCGTGGCTAAGTCCTAGGATCTCAGCGGCAAAGAAAGCGGCATTCCTAGCGCCCGATTCCCCTACTGCCATACACGCTACTGGGATGCCCTCTGGCATTTGGACTGTAGCCAACAATGAATCCCAGCCGTTCAGAGTACTATATGCCAATGGAACCCCAATCACAGGTATTGTAGTCCAAGATGCTAGGACTCCTGCCAATGCAGCGGAGCCGCCGGATGCTGATATAAGGACTTCGATACCCCTGTCTCTGGCAGTAACGGCGTATTCCTGTACCCTTTCAGGGGTTCTATGGGCAGATATCGCTCTAACCTCATAGTCAATTTTCATCTGTTCAAGGACTTCTATTGTTCCTTGTACTAATGCTTCGTCAGAAGCACTTTCAATGACTACACCTACTAGTGTCAAAATGATACTTCTCGCTATTTAAATTATTAACCTTATCTCTTCTCGTAATGCCTCGATGAGAGCATTTTCGACAGCTATACGCTCAGGTCGGACATCAATTTCGTTTACCTGCAAATAAATACCGTTTACGGATATTCCAATGTCTACAGCTATCTCTCTTTCACTTTCTCCTTTAGTCTGTTCGTTCCAGCTAAGAATCGCACTTACGTAATCTATCCCGTCTTCCTCTTCAAAATTTACCGGGATCTGGTCGTTCGTATCTTCCGTAGCAGTGGCATCATCGATGTCCCATGATTGTGAGAATTCTATAGATGCCGAGTTGCCAAATATTGTGTGATTAATGTTTTCCAGTAGTGAGATGATTTCCAAATCACTGGCAATCGCAGCGATTTGCGCTCGTCCGGTATCTCTCTCTGATTCTTCATCTGCAATTATTCGTTCCCGTTCCTCCCTGATTAGGCTAATTTCAGGCAGTAACGATTCGATAGTTTCCTTCCAGTTCATGTTTCTCCAGATTGTGATTATATAATTTTATTAATTTGTGATATAGGTGAAAATCGGACTACCCAGTGGTTAAACTGGTCTACAGATCTGAGATCTGCAAGACGGAACCTTGATTGGATTCTGTACGACATATCTAGTAAATCTATATACCGTATACCCCAGGGACCTTTCTTGAGGTTTACGGTATCCCAGCCTAATAGTTTAAGAGATTTTTCTGCTGATCCATTCCACATCCCGAATAATGAGGGATCCCGAATATGTAAAAGATATGAGATAAATTCTTTTCCAGCTCCCAACAATTTATAAGATCCAAAATCAGAGACGCATTCGTAAAATCTTCCCTCAAGCTTGATATTATCATAGAGTAGGAAATCAATAGTATCCCCTATGTCTTCAATAGAGTTTTTCTTGAATTCTCCAACTTTTCTCCCAGCGGAAGCCCTGTATATCGACAAGCTTAGCTCCGTAGTTAAAGAGTGCAATTGGGTTTCTTCTAATGACTCAGAAAACTCCGAAGCTTTACCAAAAGTACGTTTTATATAGTTGTCCAAAATTCCTGTGGCCATCGCTTCGGTAAATTCAGAGATAAGATCTGAATCATATTTACTAACGGGTTGTGACAAAAAGATGCTCCTACCTTTGTATGAGTTTTATTCCCCTATGTCGGTTCGCCAATTTGCTCCTTTGAACTTAAGGGTATCTACTCTAGCATAGGCACTGGTTTTTGCCTCGCTAAGAGAATCTCCCCAGCCGACGACGGTCAACACACGTCCTCCTGACGTAGTTATCATATCGTGATTATCATCAGTTGCCGTACCTGAATGAAACACGTAAGTATTTTCTAGTTCTTCATCTAAGCCAGTGATTGGCAGTCCCGTTTCATATATTCCCGGATATCCCTTGGATGTCATAACTACTCCAACATGTGGTTTAGTTCCCCACTTCACATTAAGACTATTCAGGGAACCTTCTATACATGACATCATTATCTCGATGGGGTCACTTTCTAATAAAGGTAATATAACTTGGGTTTCAGGGTCTCCGAATCTACAGTTGAATTCAAGGACTTTGGGGCCTGAGTCAGTTAACATAATACCAGCATATAGGATTCCTTTGTAGGGTATGCCCTTGGCAGATAATACTTCTATTGTAGGGAACATTATTTCAGACATAATTTTGGATTCCAGACTAGAAGACCAGAAATGGGGATGTGTATAGCTGCCCATACCCCCAGTGTTAGGTCCGATATTACCGTCGCCGATCTGCTTGTAATCACAAGCAGCTATCGGAGAGGAGATTGACTCTCCGTCGCAAAACACGAAAACACTGACTTCTTGCCCTGTCAGAAATTCTTCTATAACGATTGTATCCCCGGACGCTCCGAATACTCGGTCGGACATCGCCGATAGTACCGCTTTAGATGCTTCATCCCGAGTTTCGCACATTACCACTCCCTTGCCGGAGGCTAAACCGTCAGCTTTTATCACAAGTGGGGTGGAATTCTGTGTCACAAAGTTTAGAGCAGCGTGAATGTCATTAAACGTTTTATACCCAGGACTGGGAACTTTTGCGGATGCCATTATATCTCTGGCGAAAGCCTTACTAGACTCAATTTGAGCAGCATATTTTGTCGGTCCAAATGTTGGAATTCCAATACCTGACAGCTTGTCTACTATTCCGTCTGCTAGGGGTACCTCAGGACCTACGACAACGAGATCTACGCTCTCAGATTTCGCCCACGTAACTATAGACGGGATATCTTGGGGATCAATTTCTATATTAGTCGTAATCTGAGCAGTTCCAGCGTTTCCGTTCGCTGTCCAAAGTTTTTGACAGTGGTCTGATTGCTTGATACGCCAAGCTAATGCATGTTCTCTGCCACCCGATCCGATTATTAATATCTTCACTAATTCTGTTCCTACTTGTATTCTCTGTATTGCATATCGTGGATTAATTCATGTAATTACTAATAAGTGTCCCGTATGGTTATTAGTTTGTCATTGATGGTTTACGTTTATCCAAGAAACCAGGGAATACTTGCCTGCATTATTACTAATCAATGAAAGAGTCATCTATACGGTCACCTGCGTCTAGGTCTTTATGGCTGATTCTGCCAATTAAATAGCTATAATATCTCGGATGTAATCCGTACCCTGGTCGGATTATCCTAATATTTTCCTCAGTAAGTTTTTCACCTGATTTAATTGGCTTAGAAGCATAAATAGACCTGCGGAATTGGATCGATTTCTTTTCGCCCTCAGATATGCCTAATACGGAAGAGCCAATAGAGTCGGCTGCTTCATTAGCAGATCGTACCAACAGTGTAAATTCATCTTCATCCGCTGAAAAAGTGGAGTCAACGCTCTGAACTTCACGGGATGTCGTGAAATGTTTCTCGATGATTGTCCCCCCTATTCCAATGCTGGCTATTGCAACTCCAATTCCGAGAGTGTGGTCAGACAGGCCTACTTCGCACGAGAATTTTTCCTTTAAATATGGTATGGCAGATATGTTAGATTCGGATATTGTAGCTGGATAATCGGATGTGCACTTAAGGAGAGCTAGATCCACGCATCCTGCTTCTCTGGCATTGTCTACAGCTTCTTGTATCTCGTCATAGGTCGCCATACCTGTTGATATTATGAGAGGTTTTTTTGTGCTAGCAGCTTTTCGTATTAAAGGGATATGATTATTTTCGAACGAAGCTATTTTGTAGGCACAAACATTCAAGTTTTCCATGAAATCAATTGATGATTCGTCAAATACTGAGCTAAAGCAGTCTATACCTCTGTCGGCGGCCGCGACCATAATGCTCGCGATCCAGTCCCATTTGGTGTAAGCACTTTCATATAATTTGTAGAGCGTATTACCTTTCCAGATACTGTCATTATTATTTATGAAGAAATCGGACTTGTCTGAGTCTATTGTCAAGGTGTCTGCGGTGTAGATCTGCAGTTTAAGAGCACTTGCGCCGGCCCGTACTGCAGCATCTAAAATTGCTATAGCTTGATCGAAAGATTGGTTATGATTCCCTGACATTTCTGCTATAACATACGGTGGCATACCAGGCCCGATTTCCCTATTGTTTATTCTGAAGTGACTCATGTTATTCACCTAATTGCCTGAACAACTCTGATATTCGATTATCATCTGAATTAATCTTCCTGACCAGTGCTTTTGCTTCTGTAGGTGATTTTAGGAAAGCAAGCCTTAGCAGATCCATCCAATTCACATTGTTACCCTTACGGATATCTTCTATCTGATCTATAAGTTGTTCTTTTGTTATTCGGTGTTTCTCTAAAAGCTTATCCAGTCGCGCAATTTCATCAGGTATTATTGAATCCCACCCAGAGAATTCGATAGGTAAATCAGACGAGCGGTGGTAAGTTCCAGACCCTCTCTGGGGTACTGGTGTAATTAGGCCCGCTAAGATGTCGGATCTATGTTCAATAAATAAATCTTCGAGTTCGTTCATCAGACGTTTATACGTTTCTGTGAAAGTGACTTCGCCATCATCGAAGTTGATATATCGTTGCACCAACACATCTCCGGTATCTATTCCTTCATCAAGTACATGAATGGTTATTCCGCTAGGAGTTGAGTCGTAGAATGACCAGAAATTTGGATGGGAGCCTCTATTGTAGGGTAAATACCCGATGTGTAGATTAATGATAGGACAAACTGCTTCTCGTAAAATTGAGGTTCGTATTATATGGCGATACCCAAAGCTAATGGTGAGATCAAATCCTTCTAATGTATCAATCTCATCGCTGGAATGCCAAACTTCGTAACCGTCTGACGCTAATGTTTCTATTAGCCGAGTCTGGTTATTGTCATATCCTAAGAACAGGAGTTTTTTGCTTTGTGTGATTTCACCAGATCCAATTAATGATATTGCCATATGCTGTCAGGCTCCATAGGACTTGAATGATAACTCTGCATTATTGGCGATGTGCAAAGGAGCTGCCATGTGACGTGCTCCGATCCAGTTCTCTATCTAATAACCATTTGTTATTAAACATTTATTTTTATGTAAGTAGCTCTCGAGTTGATATATTCCAAGTAGGTTAAACAATAGCCGTGCCATCAGTTAGCATTTGCCTATTCCGCGGCTTCGATTGTCGCTTTAGATGTGCTATCTGAAAAATTGAACGTACGATAGAGTTCTCTAGCTGAATTGCGATGTATAAAATAGCTCAGCCCTTCTAGACCACTACCGTACTGAGCGAAATACCCCTGCAACTTTATACGGGCGTTCTCCCCGTGTGCCACAACAAGCACTCGGGGCTCATCCAATTTGTGGTCGCGGGGGTCAGCGCGGTAATTGGCGTTTCGCAGTGACTCAAAATCAAAGTGAGTTTCCAGTCGATGCTCGATATCTAATTGGCCTAAGTCGCCACGACTGGCTCGTAATAGGTTGGTGAGTTCGTTTAAATAAAGGTCGAGTTCAGAGTCAGATAGGTTATTTTGATCCAGTTCGTCGCGGATGGCTTCAATTGGCAAAGCGACTACTTCATCAAAATGTTCAAGCAAGGCCTGTGTACGAAATTCATAGAGTTGGTTGGAGCCATACTCGCCTGATAAGTATCGGTCGAGCCCTCCGTTGGCGATAAATGCTTCCAGATCTTCTTGCGTGTCCCAGAAGTTTTTGCGGTCGTCTTCCTTGAATTCACTGTAAATATCGGATATCGCACCACGATTCTGAGATACCTTTTCATGAATCCGCGCAATTAAGGCCGAGCGTCTCAGGCCAAGGACCCCTGCAAGATTCAGGATTTCCTCAAAAATATGCCCATTATTGAAAATGCCAAGCGTTAGATTGAATCGGCGGCATTCCAGATAGTCCTCGTGTGGCATAGTGGCATTGCCTATGCATAACTCGTTTAACTCAGCGGCAATATATTTTTCACCAAATATCTCATAGCGACCAAATGACTTTGGTAATATTCGAAACGCTGTCTTGTATTTGTGGATTTTGCGGCTGAGTGCGGTTGCTGCCTCTGTGCCTGGCAACAAGACGAGTTGATGCGTCCGGACTTCTTGTATGCCTGCATCAAGCATGTCGTAGACTGATTTGAAATGCTTCTCTTTAGTATCACCGGCTAAGCAAACGATGATCTCAGTAAAAGTCGAGGAGTCAGCACGAGTAGCGTTCATTGCCATTTCGACAATTGCGTCAACTCCAATGTTTTTCCGCTTGATGTTCTCTAGAACGTCTGGATCTGTTGACTGCACTGATGCGCCAAGTTGCATTGCGTTGCCAAGAATGCCAGCCATTTCTACGACACGGGTCTTTTGGTTTTTCGCTGTCGCACTCGATACGAATTGAGGCCATCCCTTATCAATCCGAAGACGAGCTAGGTCTTTTGCTGTTTCAATGTCTTCAGGGAACATGCCCCAGTTGAGATCGGCAAGTGTGAGGGCTGCAACCTTGGCACGGCACGCTACATACTCAAACTCCGAACGGACCCTTTCTTGAGAGAACCGTCGGCTTTTGTTCATGTAATCTAATCCGTCATGGCAGAATGTGCAGGAATAAGGGCATCCCCGTGACGTTTGCATCAAAGGGTTAAGGGTTTCGTCAAAAAACTCGTCCATCACACCAGTGAGGTAGGGTGAGGGAAAAGTCTCATCCAGGTTGAGGTTGCGGGGAGCGACAGGATTGAGCACAACGTCACCATCAATCTGATAGTGTATGTTAGGTAAAACCGGCTTCTTCGACTTTAACGCTGCAATATCAAAATTCAGATCCTCTAACGCTTCAAATAAAGCGGTAAACGAAACTTCACCTTCACCTTCGACATAAAAATCGATTTCTGGATGCGCCTCAACATAGCGCCGTTGTTCAACCGGATTAATTGGATAGTTGGGTCCACCACAAATCGTAACAATTTCAGGGCGGTATTTTTTTATTGCTTGGGCAAAACAAAGCGAAAGGCGCTCATTCCACATATAATTGGAAAACGCCATAACCCTAGGTGAGTGGCTTTCAAGGAACCGGGCTAGTAAATCTGGATATTTGAACAATCGAGGTTCGATCCGGTTACCCAAAGCTTGCTTCGCATAGGCAGCCACATAGCCGATCGCGAGGGGTGTATTGTCCGCGTTGATAATTGTTCCAGTATGCGCAAGGTCAGCAAATGCCACAAGGTTCATAATAAATATCCCCGCATCTTGGGTTACGCCTCACACTATTAAATTCAGTCTGTAAACTTTTGTCAGAATGTTATATCAATCGGAACAAATAAACTTAATGACTCATCAATCCTGTCTTCAAAGAGTATGTAACTAAAGTGTATAGTAAAAATAGAAGCTTGGTAACTCATTCTACCCTTTCAAAATCAGTTAATGTTAACCTAGGCAATTATTTTATCTAGCTACTCCCACTCGATCGTGCCGGGCGGCTTACTAGTGATATCGTATACTACCCGATTCACTCCACTAACTTCATTAACTATTCGAGTGGAAATATCTGCCAACAACTCGTAGGGAAGTCTAACCCAGTCAGCTGTCATTGCATCTTCACTGGACACTGCTCGTATCGCACAGACATAACCGTAGGTCCGGAAGTCGCCCATTACCCCTACGGTTCTATTATCACTCAGTACTGCGAAGCTCTGCCAAATGTCTTCGTAAAGGCCAGCAGATCTAATCTCTTGCAGGACGATAGAGTCACATTCTCTCAGAATATCTAGTTTTTCTTCGGTAATATCACCAATTATTCGTATAGCTAGTCCTGGGCCAGGAAAGGGTTGTCGATAAACCATTTCTCGGGGCAGCCCAAGTTCGAGTCCTACTTCGCGAACTTCGTCTTTGAAAAGGTAGCGCAGTGGCTCTACCAACTTCAGTTGCATATCATCAGGTAACCCGCCGACATTGTGATGAGTTTTTATCCTGGCCGATGCCTGATTATCAGGAGTCTCGCTCTCTATTACATCTGGATAGAGTGTTCCCTGTGCTAAGTATTCTGCATGGCTAACTTCTGGAGATATTTCTTCGAATACTCGAATAAATTCTTCCCCTATTATCTTACGTTTCTGTTCAGGGTCTGTGATATTTTGAAGTTTAGTCACGAATCTCTCTGCGGCATCAACGTAAATAAGATTTAGACCAAGGTTATTCTTGAAAGTGTTCTGGACACTCTCAGCTTCACCTTTTCTCAGTAGACCGTTATTCACAAAAATACATGTCAACTGATCTCCAATTGCTTTATGTAGTAGCATAGCAGTCACTGATGAATCGACTCCGCCCGATAGAGCGCAGATAACATGGCTATTGCCAACCTGCTGTTTTATACGATTTGTGCTCTCCGCCACAAAGTTCCCAGGAGTCCAACTTTGTTGGCAATCACATATTTTTCGTATGAAATTCTCCAGTACGGTCATACCCAAAGGTGTGTGAGCTACTTCAGGGTGGAATTGGAGCGCAAATATATTTTTTTGGTTTCCTATTGCGGCCATCGACGAATTCTCGGTGTGAGCTAATGGAGATAGTGTTTCAGGCAGCGATTCAACTCGGTCTCCGTGACTCATCCACACTTCAAAAGAATCAGGCATACCTTCAAACAATACGCAATTATTACTGTCTTGTGTGAGGATAGCATGCCCATACTCTCTCTTATTACTGGGGGCAACAGTACCCCCCAATTGGTGTACTATAGCCTGCATCCCATAACATATTCCAAGTATCGGAAGCTTTTGTTCAAACACCCATTGTGGTATGGAAGGTGCATTTACATTGTATACGCTTGATGGGCCCCCTGAGAGGATCACACCTTTAGGGTCCATTTGGTTTGTGACGGAATCCCATGTTGATGAGGCGGATACTAGTACGGAATATACGTTAAGTTCTCGAATTCTTCTGGCTATTAAATGGCTGTACTGAGAGCCAAAATCAATGACTACTATCCCTTCGTCAGTAGCATTGGTGCCGTGTGCGCCCTTGATAGGCTTCAATTGAGATCCGCCCAACTTCCCCTACTCCCTATTTTCAGTATCCGTTTTGCTTATATGTAACAGCCTTATCAGGTCGCTATTATGCTTGATAATGGCGTAATAATCTAGACCTATTCGACGTGAATCTGTCGCCCGCACTGGCTAACGAAATGGTTGATCAGAATGGAGAATATCGACCCATAGTAACCTACGTGCTAAACTCATTCCGATATGGAAAGTAGTCTCGATTTATGTACGAACCACGAGTCAGAAACTGAGTGTTGTGAGCAATTACAGAAAGCAGTTTCTAGCCTCAACAACGGGGATGCGATAATCTACCCTACTGATACCTTATATGGTTTGGGAGTGGATGCTTTCAATGAGGCAAGCCTTCAAAACATATTTGATATAAAGGGACGGTCTGAGCAAGTAGCACTACCATTGTTAGTTGCGGGGTGGGATATGGTTAGTTACATTGCCCAGGATTTAAACGAATGCGGCCTGAAATTATCTGAGAAGTTTTGGCCTGGCTCGCTCACATTAGTATTTACGGCAAACGAGCGTGTATCGAAACTTGTTACTGGTGGCAGAGATACTGTCGCGGTCAGACAGCCAAATCATTGGATAGTTCTAGAGATTATAAAAAGATTCGGAGGGCCCATAGTAGGTACCAGTGCTAATTTAAGCGGGGCCCAAAATCTAATGAATTATGGTGATTTAAAGACATCATTCGAGAATCGTGTGGGTCATATAGTGTCATGTGGGCCTAACCCGCTGGGGATTGGATCTACTGTAGTTGATGTCAGTACTGGGGCGCCCAGTATCTTACGGGAAGGGTCTATATCTAAAGAGGATATACTCGGTGCCCTTTGCTGATGGAGTAGCGATATTTTTACCATAGATAAATTTTCAGAATATAATGCGGCACTAGAGGCCGAATTAAAAACTTCTTTTGTCGGGCGGAAAGGATTTTTATATGATCTGCTTAGATATCACTTAGGCTGGTCAGATCAAAACGGCGTCTCGCTATCTGCACCTCGGAATCGTAACTTTCAGTCGTTCTTGGCTCTGGCCGTCTGTGAATCTATTACTGGAGAATACGATAAAGCGCTTCCTGTTGCTGCTTCTATAGAGCTGATCTGTAACTTTATAGAAGTACACGGTGAGGTCCAAGGAGGTAGGATAGATACCGATACGGATCACCCTACTATATGGTGGGTGTGGGGACCTGCCCAAGCAATAAACGCAGGGGACGGCCTCCATGCGTTGGCTCGCGCGACTATGATGCGACTATCAGGTTATGATGTTGCTGAAGAATCTGTATTAGAGGCTATGCGGAGCTTGGATAATACCTGCTTGACTCTTTGTGAGGGGCAATATATGGACCTGTCATTCCAGGACCAATTAATGGTAAGTAGTACAGATTATTTTACTATGGTAGATCGTAAGGCTGGTTCACTGTCGGAATGTTCAGCGAAGTTAGGATCTATCGTGACCGGTGCCAGTGAGGATATTACAAGTGCGTTTAGTGGATTCGGAAAGAATCTTGGAATGGCGTGGCAAATTAAACAAGATATTGATGATCTATGGGGAAGGTCGGGAGATGGTGTAACCGCTAACAACCTTTTAAACAAGAAAAAAAGCCTGCCAATTATTTATGCGCTAGAATCGGGTTCGACTGCCATAAAAAGAGAGATAGGATCGATTTATATGAAAAGAGTTCTGGAGCCTTCAGATGTATCCCGAGTTCTGGAGCTTTTGAACGAAGTTGATGCCAAGACGTACGCGACTGAAGAAGTTATAAGCAGAGTTCAGCTATCGAAAGAACAGGTGTTGGCTTCAGGTATATCGGACAGTAACCTGGATGATTTCATTGACAAGATTATTGGTCTAGAATAATTATCCTATTCTGGGCGAAAAGAACCTATGGGAGATAATATCCGTACATGGTCAAGCGTGCTTTAACTGATATTGATGTGAAAGAGAAAAAAGTCCTAGTTAGGGTCGACTTCAACCTCCCTATCGAGCAAGGAATTGACATCATAAGAGACTACGATCATAGACTTCGTTCAACTTTGCCGACTATTGAATATTTAATTGGGCAGTCGAGCAAGGTAATCTTATGTTCTCACTTGGGGCGCCCTAAAGGCCAGATTGTTGAAAATTTAAGGTTGGCACCAATTGGGGATAGGCTGTCAGAACTTTTAAAGCTACCGGTAACCAGCCTAGAAGATTGTGTTGGGACCCACGTTCATAAGAGTGTAGAGAATATGGACTTTGGTGACATAATACTTCTGGAAAATCTAAGATTTCACCCTGGTGAAGAGAAAAATGATCAGGGCTTTGCCAAGCAGTTATCTGAAATTGCGGACGTATTCGTAATGGACGCCTTCGGTGTGTCCCATAGGCCTCACGCTTCCGTGGTCGGAGTAACTGAGTATATCCCTTCAGCAATGGGGGTCTTGGTTGAAAAAGAAATCGAGGCTATGACCCAGGTTCTTGATAATCCGAAACAGCCCTTAGCAGTTTTAATGGGCGGAGCTAAGGTTAGTGACAAAATCCTCGTCCTTGAACATCTTCTAGATAGATTAAGCCAGTTGTTGATTGGGGGTGGAATGGCGGTCACGTTCCTACGAGCAGCAGGATATGGCACTGGGGCTTCAAAAGTAGAAGAAGACCGATTGCATTTTGCCCAGAACATTCTTGAGGTGGCGCAGACTAGAGGTATAGCAGTACATTTGCCGCAGGATGTTGTAATTGCCAATAAATTCGACAATGATCCGGATGAGATTAGAACTGTGCCTGTCGACAGAATTCCAGATGACTGGTTTGTTATGGATATCGGACCGAGCTCAGCACAAGAATTTGCGCAAAACCTGAAGCAATGCAAAACCATAATATGGAATGGCCCAATGGGTGTTTTCGAGATGGATAATTTTAGTCACGGGACTCGCTCAGTAGGAAAGGCAATAGCTGAGTTGTCTGGTGTGACCACTGTAGTAGGTGGAGGATCAACGGCAGAAGCTGCTGAAACACTCGGCATAATAGACAAGCTTACTCATGTATCTACCGGCGGTGGAGCTTCGCTTGAGTTTCTGGAAGGTAAAGAATTGCCAGGGATAGCAGCTTTACCCGACAAATAATCATAATATCGAATTAGGGGATGATTAATAGACGATGATTGATCTAGAGCAACTACATGATTGTTACGTAAAAACAGATAGTAAGATAATACTGCTCGTCGTAGACGGACTTGGCGGATTAGCTCATCCTAATACACGCAAATCTGAACTAGAAACTGCACGTATACCTAATTTGGATGCTATGGCATCGGAAAGTGCGTGTGGCCTAACCACTCCGGTGTTGCCAGGTGTTGCGCCGGGTAGCGGGCCTGGCCACTTAGCCTTGTTTGGTTATGATCCGCTCAAGTATATTATTGGAAGAGGCGCGTTAGAGGCTCTTGGTATCGACGTAGAACTTAAACCCGGAGATGTAGCAGCGAGAGGTAATTTCTGCACTGTTGACGATAGAGGAACACTGGTAGACAGACGTGCTGGAAGGATCCCGACAGAATTGAGCGCTCCATTGTGTCAAAGACTGGATGAGATTCAAATCAACGGTGTACAGTTAGATGTATTTCCAGTACAAGACTATCGTTTCGTATTAAGACTTAGAGGGGAAGGCTTATCTGAGGAAGTTAGCGAGACTGATCCGCAAATCACTGGTGTAGAAGCATTGCCAGTAAATCCGTTATCTAATCGTGCGACGAGAACGTCAGATATAGTTAATGAATTTGTGAAGCAGGCTAAAGAGGCCCTCATGGAAGAAGAGAGGGGCAACATGGTTCTGTTAAGAGGTTGGGCGCAATTGCCTGATCTGCCGCCCATGGGCGACGTATATAAATTGAATCCGGCTGCGGTAGCGGCATATCCAATGTACCGTGGCTTGGCAACTGTGGCTAAAATGGAAGTTATACCTACGGGTAAAACTTTCTCAGATGAAGTAGATACTCTACATAAGAATTATCGGGACCACGATTTTTTCTTCATTCACTATAAGCCTGCAGACGCAGCTGGCGAAGATGGTGATTTTGATGCAAAGGTTAAGACATTGGAGGATCTCGACTTACTGATCCCCAGGCTCCGCGAATTGAATCCCGATGTGCTCATGGTGGCAGGAGATCACGCTACTCCCGCGATCATGGCAGCACATAGTTGGCACCCAGTTCCTTTTATGCTGAACTCCGCACTTACTAAAGGTGAAGGGGTGAACGGATTTAGTGAGAGAGACTGTGCTATGGGTTCAATAGGCCGTATACCTGCAACTAACATCATGCTCTTGGCCTTGTCTCATGCGGGTAAGCTCACTAAGTATGGCCCGTAGGAAGGTTGTCTTATATGCCTAGAGTGGTAGTCGCTGGCAACTGGAAAATGAACCAGGCTTATAGTGAGGGTATCAAGCTTGCCACTGACATTAACCACGGTTGCAACGGAATAGAGGGAGTAGAAGTTATACTTGCTCCGCCTCATGTTTCATTATTTGGAATTAAAGAAGCTATAGGCAATGGACCTGTAAAACTAGCTGCTCAAAACATGTTTTACGAAGATTATGGCGCTTTTACTGGAGAAATTTCACCGGTAATGCTTCGAGACGTGTGTGACTATGTTATTCTGGGCCACTCTGAGAGGAGAATGATGTTCGGTGAGTCGAATCAGGTTGTAAATATGAAAGCTCGGTCAGCTATAAAACACGGTATAAGCCCAATAATATGCATTGGTGAGACGACAGATGAACGTGATTCTGGTAAAGCTGAGATTGTGATTAGGAAGCAACTGCAACAATCACTGGATAATCTGGTAGATATATCCGGCATTATCATCGCTTATGAACCTGTCTGGGCGATTGGAACTGGTCAGTCCGCTACTCCGACTATTGCGAATGATATGATGGGCGGCTGCATAAGGGACACCCTCGCTTCTGTTTTTGGAAGTCAGTCCGATGATATGCCGATCTTATATGGGGGTAGTGTTAATTCAGTTAACGCTACTGACTTTTTAAGCAGTGAGTCAATCAACGGAATACTAGTTGGGAGTGCAAGCTTAGATGGCTCCAACTTTGTCGATATAGTCAGGCAAGCCTCGAAGGCTTGTTGACAGGTTGCATTAATGACAGGATTAGTGACCGTAATCGGTCCGACCGCGGTAGGAAAAACTAAACTCTCTGTAGAGATCGCAACTGAGTGTGGTGGAGAGATTATTAACGCGGATAGCCGCCAGGTTTATAGACTGATGGACATAGGAACTGCCAAGCCAACTGCGGAAGAACGAAAACAGGCAATCCATCATCTAGTAGATATACGGGATCCTCACGAAACTTACAGCCTCGGTTCGTTTGTTAGGGCGGCATCTGACGTTATAAATAACAATGAACGTATGGATATACTCTCTATATTGTGTGGTGGATCAGGGCAATATGTTTGGGGTTTATTGGATGGGTGGAATGTTCCAGCAACACCTCCAAACCAGGCATTCCGCCTGCAGAAAGAACGCGAGGCAGAGCGCGATGGGAAAGTGGCTCTGTATGAACAACTTTTCCAGATAGATCCTGTGAGAGCAGAGGCAATAGATCCACGTAACCTACGGAGAGTAATCAGAGCACTAGAGATTTATCATGTTACGGGCTTGAAACCGTCAGAGATTCCTTCTAGAGGTGCGACTAGTTATTCATCTTTAATTATTGGACTTACCATGGCTAGATCTGATCTCTACGCTAGAATAGACAACAGGGTCGATGCGATGATGGCGGAAGGATTTTTAGACGAAGTAGAGTATCTTAAGTCCGTTGGCTATACGCTCGGGCAGGGAGCCTTGGCTAGCCCTGGCTATACGGAACTGGGTATGCACTTGGACGGTTCAATTACTTTGGAAGAAGCAGTCCAGAAAACCAAATATGAGACTCACCGGCTAGCCCGCAAACAATATTCTTGGTTTAAATCTAGTGATTCTCGAATACAATGGCTGGATGCCATGGATCCGAACCTACTTTTGAATGCGCTGCGATTGGTCAAGGATTCTATGCCGTAATGTTCACTATGATACAATGATTTACCTTCAAATAACTGTTATTGGAGCAGAATCCGAGTGAAATTTACTAAGATGCAGGGAGCTGGGAATGACTACCTTTACATCGATGCTCGTGATATTGAGCGCGACTGGGAGAGATTGTCTCGAGACATGAGCGACCGTCATTTCGGCGTAGGTAGCGACGGTATTATTCTGATTCAGAACTCGGACACAGCCGATCTAAAAATGCGTATGTTCAATGCAGATGGATCGGAGGGTGAAATGTGTGGTAACGGAATCCGCTGCTTCACTAAGTATGCTATTGACCGTGAAATAGTTTCTTCTGAAAATGATAGTATTTCTGTTGAGACGCTAGCTGGAATAAGGGAAATCACGCCGATGTTCGAAAACGGTAACGTTGTGGCGGCTAGGGTGTCAATGGGTAGACCAATCTTATCTCCAGAGAGTGTTCCAGTAACGCTAAATGAGAATATAGGGTATCCAGTACTTCAGTATCCGATTACAGTGTGTGAGCGTACATTTAATATGGGGTTTGTCTCTATGGGAAATCCACACGCGGTGATTTTTATAGACGAACCGGTTGAAGACTTTCCGCTACATTCAATAGGACCGGTAGTGGAAAATCATAAAATGTTTCCCAACAGGGTTAATTTTGAGATAGTGAATCGATTGTCAGATGGGACTCTTAAGGCGCGGGTTTGGGAGAGAGGATCTGGAGAGACTATGGCTTGCGGCACGGGAGCATGTGGTATAGCAGTTATTTCAAGACTACTAACGTATACCCAAGACAGAGTTGACATAACGTTGCCTGGAGGCATGTTGACTATTGAATGGGATGGGCAAGGAGAAGTGTTTTTAGAAGGACCAGCAACGGAAGTGTTTGTTGGTGAATGGGATTAAGGAAAACTCTATCAAACATTGGTGTAGCAAAGGAATAATTTAATGAAATTCTCTAGTAGGTTAGGAAAACTGGCTCCCTATCCGTTCGTAGAAATATCGAGGATCATCGCAGAAAAAAGAGCCGCTGGAGCGGATGTGGTGACGTTTGGAATAGGAGATCCGGATATTCCAACACCGAAGCCAATTATTGATCGATTGCTGCGGGCTTCGGAAGATCCGCCAAATCATCGGTATCCTGAAACTGATGGTCTTCCCGAGATGCGGCGGGCGATCGCACACTGGTATAAAGAACGGTTTGACGTGGTACTTGATCCCGACACAGAAGTACTTCCGTTAATTGGTGCCAAGGAAGGCATAGGACATGCCGCCTTTTGCTTTTTGGATCCGGGAGACTTAGCTCTTATACCAGATCCAGCGTACCCAGTGTACGGAGTCGGGACAATGTTTGCTGGGGCAGAGAGTTATATAATGCCTCTAAAGCACGAGAATGGATGGTTGCCAGATTATAGCTCAATTCCGTCAGACGTGGCCCGTGCTGCCAAAGTGATGTGGCTAAATTATCCCAATAACCCGACTAGTGCGGTTGCTTCGCTAGAAGACCTGGCATCGGCATCTGCGTATTGCAAGGCGAATGATATAGCACTATTGCACGATGCTGCATATAGTGAAGTTGGGTATGAAGGATATAGGGCCGCTAGTTTCTTACAGGTTGATGGTGCAAAGGATATTGGAATAGAGTTTCACTCTCTTTCAAAAACATACAACATGACAGGCTGGAGAATAGGGATGGCTGTTGGTAATGCTGATATGATAAAGGCATTGTTCCAGATCAAGGCTAATTTGGATTCAGGAGTGCCTCAGGCGGTTCAAGAAATGGCAATGGAGGCTTTGACGGGTCCGCAAGATTGCATTGATGAAAACATAGTAACATATCAAGCGCGACGCGATAGAGTCATAAGGGCTGTCCGGGCAATAGGGTTAGAAGTAGATGTTCCTCAGTCCAGTCTTTACATATGGGCTAGGGTCCCAGAAGGATTCTCTTCTGCAGAGTTCGCTGCACGGTTACTGGAAGACATGGATATTGTAGTCACACCAGGTTCTAGCTATGGAACGTACGGAGAGGGATATATAAGGCTTTCTCTGACTACTCCTGATGAGCAGGTTGAAAAGGGTTGTCAACGAATAGAAAGCTGGACGGTTCCCTCACCTAATGGAGGTTAGAGTATAGCTAAAAAAACTATATCAACGGCTCCGGATAAAGAAAAAGCTGTTTTGGTTGCTGTAGAAATTAAAGGCAAGAAGCATCCATGGGAGTTAGAGGATACCCTTGCGGAATTGGCCTACCTTACTGACTCTGCTGATGCCGAAGTAGTCGGGCAGATAAGCCAAAAAGCAGATCGGCTAACCTCCACCTATGTCGGTAAAGGGAAAGTCGATGAGATAAAGGAAATCAAAGACGAACTTGACGCTGATGTAGTTATTTTCGATGACGAACTCACCCCAACGCAGCAAAGAAACCTCGAGTCAGCCCTTCAGTGTAAAGTGATAGACCGTACAGCGTTAATTCTGGATGTGTTCGGACGACATGCCCAGACTCATGAAGGTAAGCTGCAAGTAGAATTGGCGCAACATAAATACCTGCTGCCGCGGCTGGTCGGACAATGGTCCCATTTGGAGCGACTGGGTGGCGGAATAGGAACTAGAGGCCCCGGTGAAACTCAATTAGAAACTGACAAACGAATCATTAGCCGGCATATTCAAAAAATTGAGAGTGAACTTGATAAAGTCCGGCAACGACGAGATCTTCACATGGAACGCCGTAAGCGAGCTGGAATGCCGATGGCGACTCTAGTTGGGTATACGAATGCTGGTAAGAGCACTTTATTTAATGCATTAAGCGCTTCTGATGTGATTGCCCAGGATCAATTATTTTCTACTCTTGATACAGTCACTCGTAAACTCAGATTAGCCTCGGGCGGGGATCTATTACTAAGCGACACTGTCGGATTTATTCAGAAATTATCGCCCACAGTAGTAGCTGCCTTCAGAGCCACTCTGGAAGAACTGCAGGGTTCAGACGTATTAGTACATGTGATTGATGTCACCCATTCAAAAGCGGCTGAACAGGCTCAGGTGGTTGATAATACGCTTCAGGAACTGGGCCTTGGGGACAAACCCAGAGTCCTTGTTATGAACAAGATGGACTTGGTCGATGATAATCAAATACCCTCTCATCCGACGTTGATACCGACTTCAGATAAATATCCAGTAGTATTTGTTTCCGCGCGAAAAAAATGGAATCTCGACCTAATACTTGAAGAAATAGAAACGCATTTGATGAATAATGATGTTAGTGACACAGAAACGCTTGAAGACGTAAGCGATTGAGGTTTGGTATTTCTTTATCAATTTTGGTTCGCACAACGTACGTTATGTAACCTTAATGCATTATAGTAGTTGACATAATATATTATTGCGATATTCCCTGGTAGGTCTTGGCGTCTTAGCTGGTTTCGTATTTTCAGGTTCCGGAAAACAACTACGGGACATGGTTTAGGTTAGTGGTTCATGGTATCGTAGACGGGCAGATGTTGTTAGAAAGTTTCAAGGCTCTCAGATCGCCGTACAGCGTTTTGGGGGCTTGTTTTAGTATTGGTGGGCGTTAATGCTTCTTCTGGGCGTGGGTGAGTTTTTTCGGAATTCCAGTTTCGTAGTATTTCAGTACCGTGAATATAGGTATTTCTGGATTGCCGCAGCATTTTCAAACATCGGGATGTGGGCTCTGGTTTACGGCCGACTTTGGTTAATGCACTCTCTTACGGATTCGCCGCTAATGGTTGGTCTGACTAATACGGCGACTCTGGCTCCAGTTTTGGTGTTGTCTGTTTGGGGCGGAGCTTTGGCTGACCGGGTTAACCGCCTGAGACTTGTCCAGTTCACAAGATTCTTGTTCGCGATATTGGCTCTCCTGACCGGAGTATTGATTGCTTCGGGCGTAATATTACCCTGGCACGTTATCGCTATATCATTGGCGACCGGCGTTTTATTAGCCTTTGACATACCGTCCCGATCTGCAATGATGCCTACTCTTCTGCCGCGGGAACATTTAGCTGGTGGGATAGCGATGTATTCCTTTGTTTTTGGAGGCGCAGCTGTGATAGGCCCCGCGTTTTTTGGCCCCTTGGTGGCGCTCTGGGGCATTGAGGGGATATTCTTTATTATCGGTGTGTCGTATCTGCTGACGGTTGTATTCCTGTTGTTAATGGATGCAAATAAACATGTTCAAAAGCCCATAACAGACAATATTGCTCAGGGTGTGCTGCAGGGACTCCGGTATGTTCTGAAGTACCGTGTTTTACTTATCCTAATTATTCTTGGAATAGTTATGGGTATGTTTGGAACATCCTATGAGGCACTGCTCCCAGCATTTGCAGATGATGTATTGACCGGCGGTGTGAGCACCTATAGCCGCATACTCCTCGCTGAGGGAATAGGTGGTATTTGTGCGACAGTTGTAATTGCGACCCTCGGTACAAGGGTAAGACCTTCTCATAACGTATTTCTTGGAGTCATAGGGTTCGGTATCGCCCTGTCGTTGCTAGGTTTTGTGTCAATCATAGG
>Ga0315338_1001828_pt1 | contig 23916 bp, 22 predicted proteins | sample ASW8metaG_FD_204518 | JGI IMG/M metagenome (GOLD analysis project Ga0315338, IMG submission 204518) | Ammonia-oxidizing marine archaeal communities from Monterey Bay, California, United States - ASW #8 | ecosystem: Environmental > Aquatic > Marine > Coastal | place: USA: California | collected... | reverse complement strand
GAACAAACTTGAATTTCATACCGGTCTTGGATTCCAGGACCAGCCAATAGAACTGACTAGTGGAGCCAAAAGTGGCGCCGACTTTAACGGTGCCAGGTGCAGCCAAGGTCGCTTCTTTGAACTCGGCAAAGTTATTCCAAGGAACGTCCTTGCTGGCGCCGACAATATCAGGCGTCGAGGTCAATAGCGCAATGGTTTCGAAGTTGTCGTAGTGGAATGGAATCCGACCATTGAGATAGCTGGTAACGGCGCTTTGGTGAATGGCGAACAGAGTGCAGCCATCAGGCTTGGCATTGGCCGCTTCCTTGGCGCCCTTGTTGCCGCCCTGGCCGGGAATCATGACCAGTTTGATCTTCGATTCAACATCCATCTTCTGGACAACTTTTTCGAAGATGGCAAAGATCACTTGAGTGCCGCCACCGGCTTTCCATGGCACGATCAACTTAGCGGTGGAACATTTCGGCGCCTGACCAGCCGCTACGGCGACGCTTGGGGTATATGCAGCAACAGCGGCAAGGACACATGCGTTCACGGCCAGGCCGCGCAATAAGGTTTTCTTCATTAGATGCTCCCTAAGCAAAGAGTATTATTTTCAAGGTAGAAGCAGAAAATTTCTCATAGACCGGATTTTTCAGGAAATCCAACTCCCTCTCCCCTGGGCTCGATCGAAAGACTACTCCAATCCTACAATTGTGGCTAGTACATGTCACAAAACAGGCTTTATTCCCCAACCCAAAAATAACCCCGAAAAACCTAAAGAAAACGACAGTTAAAACTGAAATATGAGGATTTGACCTAGATAAAAGGTTAACGAGAATCTACCCACCGCTGCGTCGGGTGGATATTCGAATTCGTTCTTTTTTACAAAGGAGTCGGAGGGTGAGATGAAATTGAGATGAAACTGAGTCCTTTCCCGTCCTCTCCAGTCCCTTCAGGTCAACTTGCGTGGAGTCGGTGCCTGATTATTTAAGGGTTTCTAGTGCTTGTTCCCGTAGACCCCTGCCTTCGGGAGGCAGGGGCCGGAGGATCAAATCCTCTCACCCCGACCATTTATTACTCTTAATTTCAATGACCTGTAGCGGTCTAATCTGACCGTATTCCACAGGGATCCCTCCTTGACACAGTAGTGACACAGTTAAGGAGCCAAAATGGCTACGATCCGAAAGAGAGGCAGCCGCTATAACGTCCAGATGTAGAGGAGAGATTCTATTGATAAGAAAGAGTCACATTGACTTTCAATAATTAGTCTTATTTATTCCCTCTACTAAGACTGATCAGCCCCGAACCATCCCTCTTTCCAGTCAGGCTATAAACGCTCTCAGAGAGCAATTGAGAGCTTCTCAGGGGGTGGCTGGGGAGGTAATTCCACTCCATGACACTCACCTGTTTACGTATACCCCAAGGGGCTTATCGGGTGCTTTTTTACGCTTGTGCAGAAGGTTAAACATAGACAATCTGCACTTCCATGACCTTCGTCATGAGGCTACATCAAGACTATTTGAGAAAGGATTAAATCCAGTAGAGGTAGCAACCATTACTGGACATAAAGACACCAAGATGGTGATACGCTATACGCATTTAAGAACAGAGGATTTAGCAAAGAGATTGGGTTAGTCAACCGCAAGGGAGGCGTTAAACGCTATTACATCTATATCCTGCATCGGCTTGAATAGCGGTGATGGCCTGTGGCCATCATTAGTCTGTGCACCCACCAGGTCTGCCATCGACTGGCCCGTACGAGGCGCACTTGCAACTGGAGGGGAGATAATCGGTTAGGTCGGTAAGCGAGTTGGCTCCGTGCGACGTACCTCCATCATGGCAAGTAAAGCTGATAGAGCCTCCCTCATCATTTGGAAGCAATGCAACGCTGCCGCCATCTACTAACTGACTTACTGCAGGACTAGCGTGGAATTGTATAAAAATGCGCACTTTGGCGCACAGTCGGCCATCGATGCAGTCATGGTGATTAGGGTCTATCGGATACACACGTACCGCGACGTGCTCGACGTATTTGCCTGTAATCGTGCCAGCGCCCGGATAGCTATTCGGAAGCCCTAATGCTGCATGGGTGTCTGGGTTACCCGGAGGCCAATTACCGTTGGTAGCGACGTATTCTAATAATGCCGTCTTGGCTCCTGATGCAAGCGCGAGCCCCTCTGCGACCTGTGCCCTAGCCACATAGTTCTGATACTGGGGTATCGCAACAGCCGCCAGTATCCCAATGATCGCCACCACGATCATCAGTTCTATCAGGGTAAAGCCTTTTTGTTTAATGGGTCTGCTCCGGTATCTCCGGTTATTGTAGTGATGTAATACACGACTGGATGGTAAAGAACAAGAAAATTTGAGAGGCATTAATGACTGTCTGGGCCCAAATTGAGGGAATGGGACCAGTGGACCGTTCCACTGGAAACTAGAATTAATCACTAGGGATTTAGCGGAGGATTGAGACTTTGATTAGCTGCTAATGCCATTTGTCTACCCTCCGTTATCTAACTCCTAATTACTGGAAAACGTCAGTGATCTTTCGAGGGAACCAGATGGTAGACCGTATGTCTCTGCGTGGAACCACTTATCCTATACCGCATTACTTCCAAACCAAAGTCAGTAAACGTGCTCCTATATTTATCTGTCCGATGAGTCTTGCCATAAATTTGCGTGTGATTCATCAGACCCTCAGGAGTGGGGTAGATTTCCACAATCACGTAATAAACATGACCATTTGCGGGTTCGCTTTTAGTAATTGAAAGACTGACAAGGTTGTTTTCGTCATCTGTTCCCAGCGGATGGGTTTCCTTAATCCAATTACCCCAATTTTTTACCGCTCGATCTACCGCATCTATTTTTTCGACCGGTACCTTAAAAACTCCACCCCAATTTGTCTTGGGAGAATTATCGCTAGCATGAACTTGTGCGATTGCGGAAAAAACGAGACACCAAAATGATATAAAAATAATTCTCATGTTTTTGCTCCATACCTATCCAATGAAATCCGAACACGACAGACGTTTCATCCCGTTATGTTATACCTGTTTGGCAGAGGCAACCAGAGGCGCTATACCTAAATAAGAGCAGAGGATTTCGTGGAGAAATTGGGGTAAATTATCCGGAACTGTGGAACTCAGACTTTGTTTACAGGCGACAAATGATGAATGACAACATAAAAGAGGCAGTCATCGAGTGCAAATGCGGTAGTTCTGCTCTCACTGTCGCTGATGGAAAAGCTATTCTCTATTTTCAATGCGGGTGTGAAGATTGTCGTCAAGCGCTTCAGTGGGGACACATGAAGGGAGGTGTAGAGCCAGATCCCTTACCACGACTTTATTACCTCCGGTCAGACATAGTTGACGTTAAGGGAAAAGATTACATGAAGGCGTTCAAAATTCGGGAGGACGGCAGATCAACAAGAATTTCCTGCATTAAATGCTATTCAGTTCTTGGAGTCGATCATCCCACCTACCAAAACAATGTCTTTTTGAACTTCCCAAAACATTGCAATAATGGTGGGGATTTATCTATATCACTTGTCGCCTATGTCTATATGATCGATTATTCAGATGATATAGGCCCTCTTCCGACAGAAGATGTCCCACTCTTTTTAACAACTCGTTTTCCACAAGAACGACAGAGACTATTTTCTCTTCCCGAAGTGGCTAATGCTTTCAAGGAACCGGCGGAACCTATCAGGGGAATGACACTGACATCTCTTATTGAGAGTTTGGGGCCGGTCACGGTTCTTGATCTTGTGAAAGGTGAAACTGTTATCACCTAAATCATTGTCACAGCTGGTGCGCTATACGCATCTGAGAGCAGAGGATTTAGTGGAGAGGTTGAATTGCGAACCACTTGTATAATGATAAGATTCAACTGCGGGTTATTTGTTAGTTAGTCCGTTAACCCACTTAAAATACATATTAAAAGGATTGCTTATGAGCGTATTAGTCCGTTTTTCACCCCCATCGCTGACCGCAGAGCAGTATGATGCAGTCCTTGCCCGTCTATACGAAGAAGGTATCCAACCAGCACCGGGACTTGAACTTGAGGTGTGCTTCGGATCGGGAGATCAAATGAAAGTCTCCGTGCTATTCGACTCAAAAGAACACCTAGACTCTTTTGGTGCTCGCCTCCAGCCAATATTAGCTGAAATGGGTGTGAATCCCGGCGAACCTGAGGTTGTTGAAGTTCACCATGTCATTCGTCGTGGTGCTTAAATAGTAAAAGCCATTACTGTCCGTATATTGTTGTTTGGCAGAAACATCCATAAGCGTGGGAGTGTGCGGGGTATACATCCGTATGCCCCGTTTGGTTTATTGGACTACCGCGTCTGCATTTGAATTAGGCCTACCGTTTACAAGATGATGGCAGGTATTTTTCGTCTACATAAGCCAAACCCATGGCTTTCGTCAGTCCGCCGCAAGGTACCGCGAGATCGTCAACTCATGCACATCGACAGTCCAAATAAGACTACCTGTTGAATCAATCTTTGGAATGAAATAGAAATTCCTGTTTCGAAGCCCGCTGTGTACGCCGTCCGTATCATGGAACAACACCCCGACTCCTCGGTTGGCGTGCTTGTGTACAAGTATCCATTTCACATATTTCCCGCTGATGTCGGTCTCCTCAGGTAGGCCAAGTGCATTATGCATTCCTTCATGACCGCCGTCCGCAGCGGTGAACGCTGGGGGGAGAACCCCATGCACAGTGTAGTATTCTGGAACAGCGGTTTTGGCTACAGTGCCAAGACTTAGCCTTCAGCCACCTGCGCCCTAGCCACATAGTTCTGATACTGCGGTATCGCTACTGCCGCCAATATCCCAATGATTGCAACCACAATCATCAGTTCTATCAGGGTAAAGCCGAAATTAGGCGTTTCATCACTGCCTCACAAACAGGAAGTCTCCACCTTCATGCCCGGCCTTTCTGATGTCACCATATTCCGGTGTTTGATCCGCATTCATCATCACCTGTTTTCGAAGTGTGGTGAATAACTGATGACCATCGAGTACCCCCGTGTTCTCATTGAGAATACGCATAAAAGGTTGCGGCAAAAATGGAGTGATCGCCCCCACCCACATCAGTAACGGGTTCTATACCACCTGAAGTCAGGGCAGTACGGGCCTTCTTCTGGACAATTTGTTTGATGTAGTTCGAACTTCGCTCCCTGATCTTGATGCCCCGAATTAAAGTGCCTGAAAAGCATGAATCAGCCACCACCATGACGTGCTTGGCTTTGATAGCCCTGACAGAGCGCATTATGATGTCATTGGCAATCCAGTCCACTTGATCATCATCTACGCCATCTAAAGGAAGCCAGAAGCCTTCATCCATTTATTCGTGCTTCCCTAGTGGCTTCAAGATACTCCTGCTTTTTAGTATCCGACATGGCAACAGCATCGGCAGAAAATCCCACCAACATCAAAAGAGATATACCAATGGCAAACAGACATTTCATACTGCTATGCTAAACCCAAATAACAGTAGTGGTTAATAGGACACAATTCCACGGAATGTCCGGGAATCCCACCGCTGTGTGGGCTGGATATTTGATACTCCCGGGTTCTTAAAAGGGGGTGGGTATCATCCGGTTTTTAACTATGCTGAAATTGTGCTAAAGGAGGAGTAGAAGATGGCTATGACCCGCAAGGGAACACCGTCATCTTTTTTGCAGAGCTACCACGCCCGAGCACTCCTTACAGAGTGTTGGGGCTATTTTTAGCACCCTATACTGAGGTATTAACCCATCAAACCTGATTACAAATTAACTCTCACCACGCGTCCAAGCTGCGAACTCTTTGTTGTCTGTTGAGAACTCAACTCCAACAGCAGGTTCATCTCCAACAACCCACGCATCATGGCCTGGAGCTAAACGATAGGCATCTCCCGCATTAACGGTCAATTCAGAACCATCATCGGAAACCACATGAATTTGGCCTTGAAGCAGTATACCGATATGCCCCGCTTGGCAGCTTTCTGTTTCAACATGAGGCTTGATGCACTCCGACCATTTCCATCCTGGTTGCATGTTCGCTTTAGTAATTGTCACGGCACCAAATTTAATATTGGCGGCATGCGTTTTGTCTGGAGTTAGCGTCCCATCAGGGTTTGACCATGATTTTTTTTCTAGCGTTGACATAATTAATCCTTCATTAATATTTGTGCCTGCATAGTATAACGTGGAGAGGCGCGAGGTCTAATTGATGCAAAATTTAGTGTGCTGGAATTGTGCTGAAACCGAGTCCTATCCTGTCCCTCTAGTCCATTCAAGTCTAGTTCCGTGGAGTCAATGCCTAGGTATTAATGGATTCTAAGTACTGATTAAGATAGAACTGTGCCTTCGGGAGGCAGGGGCCGGAGGTTCAAATCCTTTCACCCCGACCATTAACTGATTGGTTTATAACCTTTCTACGGCTACTAACGCCTGTTTCATCTATACCTAAACGGGCACTGTGTCCAGAATATGTCCTCTCCAAGTCCAAAACATTCTGACTACGTACATAGTCAACTTTCAAAATTGATTCACTCGACCACCGCCAGATCAGGATAATCGGAGTATTCATCGGCATCGATGTTGAGCCATTTTCTGGCCAAAGTCCCATACAGTTGCCGAAAGTCAAGCGTGAAAGAGAAGTCGCCATTATTGAGGTGTACAAGATCTGGATGCTTCCCATACAAACCTCCTCGCACAGCACCACCGATGATTAAGTGCGGTGCGGCGGTACCGTGGTCGGTGCCTGAGCTTCCATTTTCAGAAACCCGTCGACCAAACTCGGAATAAGTCACCAGTAGCGAACTTTTCCAAAGGCCAAGTCGCTTAGCTTGTCTTGTATATTCGCAGAGGGCATCTGCCAATTGATCAAGGAGGCGAGCATGTGTTGGGGCTTGGGCAGCATGAGTATCAAAACTTCCTAGACTGACTTTAAAGACAGAGATTGGCAATCCTGTTTGTTGCAGTTCCAGTACCCTTCTCAACTGGTTTCCAATAGGAGTCTTTGGCATGGCCACGTTAACCAAATTCATGGAGGAAATTCTCTCTTCAAGCAATTGTGCCGCCGCTGTAGTTCTAGATCTCACGGCAAGTATGTGTTTTAGAGAAGTGTTTGCTTGTTTAGGCGAATCAGTTTTTCGGCGTTTATCTTGTTGGGTGAAGAGCTTTTGTCGATGAAGCACGACTGAGCCTGTGTGACCAGCGAGTGGGCCAAGATCATTATCGAGTGATATCCCAGTTAAGGGGTAATCGAGATGAGCCAGTAAACGCGCTAACCAGCCACTATCGAGATAGGCACTCGCGTCAGAGCCTGTTTCCCAAATTTCGATAGAACGGAAATGTGACCTATTTGGTGTTGGGTATCCCAGACCCATAATCCATGCCAAATCTCCTTCGGTCCAAATAGGTTTAAGAGATAAAAGCGCGGGGTGCATACCAAAGCCATCGTTGAGTAGAACCGCCTCAGATTTCTTGATGGCAATCGTAGGTCGAGCTCGATAGTAGTGATCGTCGTCCACGGGAATCAAGGTGTTTAGGCCGTCGTTCCCGCCTTTTAGTTCCAGAAGAATAAGACTACGAGCCGAAAAGCGCTCGCTCGTCGCCAGACCTGGTAACACAGGCCATAAAGGCATTAGCCCTATCAGCTGAAATATCTGCCTACGATTCATTGAGGTATCAACGAAGTTGGTAAGTGGGATCAGCCACTAATTGACTAAGAAGTTTCCAGTGATTTGCTGCTGGATGGAGATTAATGGCAGGCAATGGTAGAAGCCACGATTCCATCATCGATAACGGTACTTGAGTCTCCCACCTGATTGTCTTAATTGAAGCATCTGTTCCCATTTGTTTCATATCTTGCCACACCGATTGTTCTTGTCCTCTAATCAATTGTCTAACGAGACTTCCTCTCACGAGAAGCGACTGTGAAGTAATCCATGAGACGCCGCCGGGCCACCCTCTTACGTTGGGTGGACTAAATAAATCCTGGCCCAGTTGACGAGATCGCCGGCTTAACCACATACCGTGGTCCGAGAGCGGTATCTGCAATTCTCGAAACGCCCCAGCAAGGAGGTCAACAGGGGACTTCACTAACGATCCACGATGGATGGGGTCCCAGAACTCATCTGAAACGAGAACATCTTCCAACAAAACACGTATTAAATAACCAGACTTCCGAAATCTAGATGCCCAAGCTCGGATCACTGTTCTCTCCGGTACAGCATCTGAAACAAATTCCGCCCATACTTTTTCAGCCACCAATTCTGCAGTTCTTGGGTGACGAAGTAATCGTTCTATCACCTGCTCTCCATCACTTACGATGCGCCACCCAAGAAATTCCACATTTCGGTTCTCATGATGTCTGGCCGAAAATCGGAATGCACCGCTCTTACGATCAACACCCCAGCCGGTAAAGGCAAGCGCTGCTGCCTTTACATCACTCTCTGTATAGTGTCCGTGCCCTAGGGTAAATAATTCAAGTAGTTCACGGGCAAAATTCTCGTTTGGATTTGCTTTACGGTTCTTATGTCCATCCAGGTAGATAATTATCGCCGGGTCACGAGTCATCATGTGTAATAAATCAGAGAAATTTCCGAGCGCATGTTTGCGAAATAATTGATTTTGCCGTAACAGTAAATCAGATGATCTGACCTTCCTAATGCTTGAAGTGAAGTGGTTGTGCCAGAATAAAGTCATTCGCTCACGCAGAGGACTCTCGCTTGCGACGAATTCGGACCACCACCATTGCTTTAGAGAATTTGTCTCCCCAATTATTCTCTTTCGAATCAATTGCCTCTCTTCCCTAGAAGCATTCTTTCTTTTCCGGAAAACGACTCTTGATGGTGTCACGTAGGGTGGTGGAGAAGGCTGTTTGTTTCTATCTAACATGCGTCTTACTGCTTCAGATCTATTTAGGTTTCGTAGGTGTAAAAGAACACTCAGATCCGCTCCAAAAGCAGTACGTACAGTAAGATGGCGGGCTTCCTCAAAAGAGAGCATAGGAGTGCCCGTCTATGAAATTACCAACGTACTCATATTGTTCGTCATGAGAATGAAAGATGCCGTAGCCATTGGGTATGTTGTTAGCTATCTCTCCAATGTAAATACCGTTCTCCACATGAAGCACGTCTCCATAAGAACAAGGAATCAGGAATACACAAAGTAATAAAACAGTAGCTAAATGTTTCATACACCAATATTACGCCTAAAGAAGAAATGTGTTAATGCACGTGTGGGTCCCGTTAACGAGACTGGGGCTAGTGGATCGTTCCACTGAAATCTGGAATTGATCTCTAGGGATTAGGGGTTCCTATTCATTCCCTGCGATCATCGTGGAATGCGAGTTATAGGTGGTCGATAAAGTGGACGATTCAGTTGTCCTTTTGTGTCCTCTCTAGTCCATTTCAGTCTAGTTTGCGTGGGGACGAAGTGTGAGTTTTGTTGGGTTTCCTAGACTGTTTTTGGTCAGTAACAGCCTTCGGGAGGCAAGGGCCGGAGGTTCAAATCCTCTCACTCCGACCATCAACTATCTTTAATTCAAAGGCCTACAGCGGTCAGGCCCAACCGTATTCCGTAGGACTTCCTGATTGGCACACTCATGGCACAGAGAGTCAGTAGAAATGGTCACAATTCGTAGAAGACAACGACGTTATCACGTTCAGATAAGGAAGAGAGGTTATCAAGTGGATTGCGCTACTGGGGGTCATGACTACTCCCTCATGAATGTGGCATCGGATCACAGCATTAAAGCAACCTGTCTATATCAAACTAGGCCTACTCCGACGCTGGCCTAGTTCATAGGCTTGACGAGATCCCGTATAAAACGGCAGCATTCAGGTGAATATGTCACCAAAACGTATGTGGACTTATCGCATCGCGTGAATGCTGAGTCTCGCTCAACCCAAAACTACGACTGAGGCAGTCAGTTCAGGTAGGTTAAGTACTATTGGGATCAAGAAATCCCATTATTTCGCGTACTTCAGCTACGATCGGCCTGGAGAGCTGTGCGGCCCGTTCAGCGCCATCAGCTAGAACCTTGTCTATCTCGCCCGATTCAGCTGTCAGCCGCTTCATTTCATTACCCACAGGGCCTAACCGTGCCACTGCCAAGTCGGCCAGTGCTTTTTTGAATGTGCTGAACCCCTGCCCTTGGTATCCTTGGATAACTTGGTCAATCTCGGTATCTTCCAGGGCGGCATAGATTGAAACCAGGTTCAGCGCCTCCGGCCTCTTGGCCAGTCCATCAGCAGTCTCCGGCAATGGATCGGGATCCGTTCTTGCTTTGCGAATTTTTTGTGCAATCTCATCTGCTCCGTCGGTCATATTGATACGAGAGTAATCTGATTCGTCCGATTTACTCATCTTCTTTGTGCCGTCACGAAGACTCATAACCCTTGTCGCCGAACCAAAAATTTGAGGTTCAGGCAACGGAAACAAATCAACCCCATAGGTTGAGTTGAATGACAGGGCGATATCCCGGGTTAGTTCTAGATGCTGCTTTTGGTCTTCGCCAACGGGCACATGCGTGGCCTTATACGCCAGAATATCGGCAGCCATCAAGACCGGATAAGCGTACAGCCCGACGGATGCCTGCTCTCGGTTTTTTCCTGCTTTTTCCTTGAATTGTGTCATACGATTCAACCAGCCAAGGCGGGCAACGCAGTTAAACAACCACGACAGTTCGGTATGTTCCGGGACCATCGACTGGTTAAAAATAATGGATCGCGTAGGATCTATGCCCGAGGCTATGAGGCCGGCAGTCACTTCACGAGTCGCACGACTCAGTTCTTTAGGATCATGCGGCGCCGTGACGGCGTGGAGGTCCACCACACAATAAATTGCTTCGAACTCATCCTGGAGTCTGGCCCAGTTCCGAATAGCGCCCAGGTAATTACCGAGATGAAGACTGCCCGTGGGCTGCACACCTGAAAAAATCCTATTTTTAGACATTCGTAGAACTCAACATTCTCTTTAACGAGATACAAAACAGGCGCACCGGACAAATCAGTATGCGCCATGGCGGTCGTATTATATGCCGACCTTCCGTTTCGAGCCGGCGCAACAGATTGGGATCCCCGATGACTCTGTCCGTTGGTGACACGCAAAGACAATCTACTGAACTAATTGATGCACGCTACTGCCATTTAATTAACAGTTACGACCTCTATAGTCACTGGACCGTAGAGGATTCAGATCGAAAATGCCTTTAGGCCATGACAGACACCATTCTTTCTACACTTGGTTTTCTTTCCACCACATTTGGCAGCATCCTCGCGTGGCTTTCAGCTGTTGCACGGACGCTCTGGTTCGGTACAATATTCGATCTCCAGTTGAGTGGGGTCGGACTTGCTCTAGTCATTGTATGGGTGTTTTTTCGCCTGCTGCAAATGTTCTTTGACTTATTTCGGGACAGCTGGCGAAGCCCAGCTCATAATTCCACTGACTTGATTCTCGGAAAACTGATCAGCCTGCTGTTTTATGGCACATTCCTGCTTGCACTGACTGCAGCCAGCGTAATCTATGTGATGTTGCTGATTATTGAAGGCCCAGCGGAATGGCTTATCCGATTCTTTCCGCTGCCTTAAGGCAGGACACCCCCCTACAATCTTCCAATGAAGCTTAGAACCTACCAAGATAACGACAGGCAGGCGCTGATAGCGCTCTGGCAACGCGTATTCCCGGATGATCCACCGCATAACAACCCGAGTCAGGTCATCTCCGCCAAGCGGGCTGTAGACGACCTAATATTCGTCGCGCTCGAAGAAGATTCTATTGTCGGCGCCGTGATGGCGGGCTACGACGGCCACCGAGGCTGGCTCTACGCCGTAGCTGTCGATCATTCTCACCGCCGGCACGGAATCGCTCGACACCTGGTCAGACACGCCCTGGACGCATTACGTCAATTAGGGTGCATCAAAGCTAATCTACAGATCAGATCCGACAATGCACAGGTGGTTGCGTTCTATGAATCCTTGGGATTCTGTATCGAAAATCGAATCAGCATGGGACTGAATCTGCGCCGACCCGACTGAATCACTATTTCAACCTAAATTCAGCTCCCTAACCGAACTGCGCCCGTAAATACTTTTTGTCGATCTTGCCGACACTTGTTTTTTGAATGGCATCAACAACTTTTATCTGATCTGGTACAGCCCATTTCGAAATCAAGCCATCCGAGGCTGCCTCTAGAAACTTGCTGCGCACTGCTTCCGAGTCTAGGTCGCCCTGCCTCGGCACCACCAGGACCAATGGTCGCTCCCCCCACTTTTTATCGGCAATACCAATCGCTGCTGCCTCACTGACATTGTCGTGCTGGAGCGCGAGATCTTCCAGATAAATTGACGAGATCCATTCCCCACCGCTTTTGATGACATCCTTTACACGATCAGTTACTTTCAGATAACCGGAAGCATCAAAATAGCCCAGATCGCCGGTGTGGAGGTAGCCGCCCCGCCACAGCTCTTCGGACTGTTCAGGATCCCTAAAATAGCCCTGCGTCAACCAAGGTGCTCGGGCCACGACTTCACCTGTCGTAACACCATCATTCGGGAGGTTATTCATTTCCGAATCAACAACGCGAATGTCTACCAAGGGAGCCGGCCGGCCCGACCTGCAGCGCACATCGATCTGCTCTTCTTCTCCACTTTCGGCGTATTCGGCCGACAGTTGGGCGAGGGTCAGTACGGGACCCGTCTCCGACATACCATAACCGCTGAAGAGGTCAATTCCACGGGCACGGGCCTGCACGGCCAATGCCACTGGAAGCGCAGAGCCACCTATCGTCATTTTCCATCCGTTGAAGTCAATCGCTTCTGCCTCCGGCGCGTTCAACACCATGTGTAAAATTGTCGGCACACAATGAGAGAAAGTCACAGACTCTTTTTGAAAAAGATCCAGTAACTTTCCTGATTCGTAGCGACCCGGATAAATCTGTTTAACCCCGAGCAATGTGGCCAGGTAAGGCACACCCCAAGCATGGGCATGAAACATCGGTGTCAATGGCATGTAGACATCCTGGTCGTGAAACCGTCCTTGCTCTGCTGGACTACCCATGGCTAAGCCCTTCCCTAATGTATGCAAGACGATCTGGCGATGACTGTAATAAACGCCTTTTGGATTTCCCGTGGTGCCGGTAGTGTAGAAAATAGTGGCGCGTAGGTCCTCGTCGAAATCCGCAAACTCATATTCTTCAGACTGCGTATCAAGCAAATCTTCATATTCACCCGCAAACTGGATTGCCGGATCGATGTTATCTCCCGATTCAGATATAACTACCCAGTCTTTAACTGTTTCTATCCTCCCCAGAATAGGAGCTATCAGCGGCAAGAATTCTTGGTTGATCAGTACGAGGTCATCTCCAGCATGGTTCATCGTATACAGAATTTGGTCAGGCGATAACCGGATATTGACGGTATGCAACACTGCGCCAACCATAGGGATGGCAAAAAAACACTCCAGGTACCTATGGCTGTCCCAGTCGAGCACAGCCACTGTATCCCCTTCCTTCACCCCCAGTGACATCAACAAGTTTGCTAACCGGGCTACTCTTTTCTTGAAGTCCCGATAGGTGTAGCGAAGACGGTCCGCATAAACGATTTCCTGGTCAGGGTGCCTCAGTTCGAGGGTATTCAACAACTGTTTGATCAGTAATGGATAACCGTAAGCGGAGGGTGTTCGGTAGATCTTATGATCGATCATACAACTCTCCAGTTTCAGGGCGTTTAGTCATTCCAGCTAACCCCGATCTTTAGATGGGTTAATCACGTTTTATCATTCTGCCGTCGACGCATAAAATTCGCAGCAGTGGACGACAACACAAGTTCATGACGCTGATTGTGCACTTCTGTACGGGTACGCATTACACCCCGATCCGGTTTGCTTTTAGAGAATCGGGTCTCAAGGACGATCGCACTCACAAACAATGTATCCCCAGGTCGAACTGGATGATACCAACGCAACTCGTCTAGACCAGGCGAGCCCATACTGGACACATCCGACAAAAAGTTATCTGCAAATACGCGCATCATCATGCTGGCAGTGTGCCAACCGCTGGCGATAATACCGCCATAGATTGATTCCTTCGCCCGGCTCTCATCGATATGAAAGTACTGTGGATCGTAGCGAGTCGCAAATTCGATCACTTCGGCAAGGTCAACTCGAACTGAGCCGAGCTTATAGACTCGGCCCGCCTCGTAGTCCTCAAAGTATTTATCTTCACCAGAGCTCGGAAAAATATTACTCATCGACTAGTGTCTTCCGGAAGACTCTATCTCGGCTTCTACCTTACGACTTAAGATCGATCTCAAATAGATAGTCGACTTATGCGTCTGACTTATGCGTGTCATACCGTAGTCCTATTGTTCGGCGAGAATTAGTAACACCATTCACATAATGGAAAGGCCGCGTAAAGTTTGGCACCAACCCGGGCGCACCCATCAACAAGAGATCCCCGGGCTTGAAGTCAATCTCTCTAGAGTCATTCCCCTGTCGGTCATGACAAACGCCGAAATGACCATCTCCTGTTAGCAGAATGATGGCGATCAGAAAGCCATAACGCACATGATCCCGGTGTGGGGTAATTCCGGTGCATCCAGGCGGGTACCGCTGAACAATCAAATCATTCAGCCGCAATGGATAACCTGCACTGTCGACTTCAGCACCGGCCAGAGCGCTCGTCAACGCCTGCTCCAGCACCTGCGCAAACTCCCATAAACTGTGGTCCCTAGGCACGTCATAACACAGATCAAAATCCTGGTAGACAGGCTCCTTGTCAGATCCTGTAATAGCCTTGGCAGGTCGATATTCAAGCTGATCGACCAGAGAAACCAACGCATTTGCCTCTGGCACATCAAGGCACGGACAGGCGACAGCACCCACCCATGGCAATGTGCTGATGCTGCTAGAAACCTCCAACAGATCTAAACGCGAAGCCAATTCCGAGGTCTTGGTGCTATTTATGCTCATCTAGGCCCAGAGCCAAAATCTAACAAGCGACAAAGTGTATTTACGGCGCTCGTAGACCACAACCCTTCAGCGGTTTCGAAGTATTTTCAGGACGATGGTTCACATCGCCCGGTGTGGCCTTCGTCAGAAATCGGTGCATCACGTCGAATTTTTGCCGTCATAACCACTCTCAATACTCATTTTTAACGCTCAGTCGCCTAAAATACACACCCCATGCTCCCTGTTACTCGACATCAACACACTGCTGCGAATCGCACCGATCGTAGCAGGCACGGCTATGGGCGGATAGACTCATTCCGCATTCGGCACTAAATTTTTATGTCCTCCTATTCCTTGGCTTTTCACCGACTCGCTTCGCTGCCGTACTTTTACAGCCTGGCCGGGAAACTACTGCCCTGGGCCGCGGGGCTTAGCATCGTACTTTTTGTGGTTGGTCTCTACACGGGTCTTGTACTGGCGCCTACAGATTACGAACAAGGAGACAGCTACCGCATTATTTACGTGCACGTTCCTGCAGCCTGGATGTCAATGTTTGTTTATGTTGTTCTCGCCATTGCGGGTGCCATTGCCCTGGTCTGGCGGTTAAAACTAGCGGAAGTGGTGGCCCGTGCCAGCGCGCCGATAGGGGCTTCCTATACATTCCTTGCCTTAGCGACCGGCTCTATATGGGGTAAGCCCATGTGGGGGACCTGGTGGATCTGGGACGCTAGACTCACTTCCGAACTTATTCTGCTTTTCCTCTACCTGGGTTATATGGCGCTGCAATCGGCCATCGATGACAGACGCACCGCAGCCCGGGCCGGTGCCGTATTGGCTCTTGTCGGTGTTGTAAATCTTCCCATCATTCACTACTCGGTCGAATGGTGGAGTACGCTGCACCAAGGTCCCACCGTAACAAAGTTTGACTCACCTTCCATTCATCTCTCGATGTTGATTCCGCTATTACTGATGGCACTGGCATTCCAAATTCACTTTGTCACGGCGGTTCTCGCCCGCATTCGCCCAGAGATTCTGGCGCGTGAACAACGCACACAATGGGTAGAACGATTGATTTCCCCGCGGCAGTCATGACCGAATTCCTGAATATGGGTGGCTATGGTCTTTATGTCTGGCCTGCTTATCTCATCGTTGCCATCGTACTCATACTGAACCTTGTGGAGCCCCTACGTCGTCACCGACGTCTGCTCAGCGAGATGTCACGACACAAAAGTCCCAATGGACCTGACGCGCCGTGACACCCCTGCGCAGACAGCGATTTATTCTCGTTGGTCTACTGGTTCTGGGCGTTTCCGTCGCGCTTGGCCTCGCGCTGCTTGCACTCAGAGAGAACATTAATCTCTTTTTCAGCCCGACGCAGGTCAAGGCCGGAGAGGCACCCCAGCAGACCAGCTTCCGCTTAGGTGGCATGGTTGTGGAAGGCTCGGTCCAGCGTCCTGATGCTGACCTGTCCGTGGAATTCGTACTGACGGACACGGTCGAACAGGTTACTGTCACCTACAAGGGCTTCCTGCCGGATCTTTTTCGCGAAGGCCAGGGAATTGTCGCCCAGGGTATGTTAAACAGTAATGGCATCTTTGAAGCAAAACAGGTGCTGGCAAAGCATGACGAAAACTATATGCCACCGGAAGTTGCAGATGCGTTAAAGAAAGCCAAAGAGATGGGGCTCAAGTGATCGCTGAACTGGGGTTGCTCGCCCTCATCATTGCTTTCTGCACTGCGGTCGTACTTGGCATTGTTCCGCTTTACGGTTCAACGCAACGGCATAGCATGTCTATTGCCGTGGCCAGGCCCGCCGCCTGGGTGCAACTGGTTTTTGTCTCTATCGCCTACGGCTGTCTTACTTACGCATTTCTGGATAATGATTTCAGTGTGAGCTACGTCGCTCACAACTCGAATTCAAAACTACCTCTGCTGTACAAGATCTCCGGTGTCTGGGGCGCGCATGAGGGATCGCTGTTGTTATGGGTGCTAATCCTTTCGGGCTGGACCGGGGCTGTCACAATTTTCAGTCGCACTGTACCCGAGGAGATGATCGCTAAAGTTTTGGGCATCTTAGGCCTTGTCAGTACAGGCTTTCTGTCTTTTATTTTGTTTACCTCCAACCCGTTTGCCCGACAATTCCCCCCAGTAACGGAAGGGCGTGACCTGAACCCACTTCTACAAGACCCTGGGCTTGCGATCCACCCGCCGATGCTTTATCTCGGGTATGTCGGATTCTCGGTGGTATTTGCGTTTGCAATCGCGGCTTTAATCACCGGTCGGCTGGACATGGCTTGGGCTCGTTGGTCCCGCCCCTGGACCACCACAGCCTGGTCTTTTCTGACAGTGGGTATTGCATTGGGTAGCTGGTGGGCTTACTACGAACTTGGCTGGGGTGGCTGGTGGTTCTGGGATCCGGTTGAAAATGCCTCTTTTATGCCTTGGCTGATGGGCACGGCCCTTATTCACTCACTTGCTGCAACTGAAAAAAGAGGCGTATTCAAAGCCTGGACTGTGCTACTCGCAGTATTCGCGTTTTCACTATCATTACTTGGCACATTTCTAGTCCGTTCCGGGGTACTCACATCAGTACATGCTTTTGCAAGCGATCCTGAGAGAGGTCTTTTTATACTCATTTTTCTGATCATCGTAGTCGGCGGTTCACTGACACTCTATGCCTGGCGCGCGCCCGGCATTCGCAGTGTGCCTGGCTTTAACCCCGTGTCGCGCGAGGGTGCTTTGTTGATCAACAATGTCTTGCTCGTCACAACCACCGCGACGGTCTTGCTGGGCACACTTTATCCACTCTTCATAGACGCGCTTGGACTGGGAAAGATCTCGGTCGGTCCACCCTATTTCAATACCATTTTCATTCCGCTAACGGTGCCGTTGGTTATTGCAATGGGTTTCGGCGCGCTCTGTCGCTGGAAAAAAGACACGTTTGCCCGACTTCGAACTGATCTCAGCATACTGCTTCTGGCGAGTTTAGTTGCAGGCGGGATCTGGCCGTTAGCAATGAATCACTATTCCTTTGCTGCAGCCAGTGCCGGGACACTTGGTTGCTGGGCAATATTTACCGCAGTAAGGGGACTGTGGATTCGAGCTACACCCGGACGTCGCTGGCGGGGCCTTGTACAAACTCCCCGGGCCTACTGGGGTATGACACTGGCACACTCAGGTATCGGCATATTTGTGATCGGCGTTGCATTCACAACTATTTACTCAACGGAAAAAGATCTCAGTATGGCACCAGGCGACCGTATTTCGGTCGGGCGCTATGAATACCAGTTCGACGGTGTCCAAAACCTGCCGGGCCCGAACTACGTTGCTCAGACTGGCACAGTCATCGTTAGCCGCGATGGTCGCGTCATGGCCCGGCTTTCACCGCAACGGCGGCGTTACCTGGTTCAGCAGATGCCTATGACAGAAGCTGGCATTCAGGCTGGGTTCTGGGGAGATTTTTATGTATCACTCGGCGAGCGCCTTGATGACAGTGGCCATTGGGCCGTCCGAGTGCACTATAAGTCCTTTATTCGCTGGATCTGGCTGGGCGCACTGCTGATGGCAGCCGGGGGTCTGCTTGCAGCCAGCGATAGGCGATATCGTACGGTCGAGCGCGTCCCAACCCCCGAACCGGCCACACAGACAGCGCCAGCCCTAACTGGATAACCCATGCGGTCTGGACAATTAGCTTTTCTATCGACTGCTTTTGGCGTTGTTCTATTCTTCATCGCCGGAATTACAAGCCCCCCGGCCCACGCCGTACAGGAACCGCTCAAATTTGAGTCAAGCAGCCAGGAGTCCCGTTATAAGGCGCTGATCGCAGAGTTACGCTGCCTTGTCTGTCAGAATCAAAATCTCGCGGACTCGAACGCTGAACTCGCACGCGACTTGCGACTACTGACCCACAACATGATCCTGTCGGGAAGCTCAGATACAGAGATCGTTCAGTTCATGGTTTCTCGCTATGGCGATTTCGTACTCTACCGGCCACCGTTCAAACCGAGCACCGCCTTACTCTGGCTTGCTCCTCTGCTATTTTTGTCGGTAGGATGCTTAGTACTGTTTCGAATCTTTCGTAGTCGGAAGAATGATAGTCCCTCCATCGTTCCACCGACACAGAGAGCGAAAGTGCGTGAATTGATGCGAGATGATCACTCCACATGATCGTATTCACAGTAATAGGCACGGTCATGCTCGCGTCAGCCCTTTGGCTGTTGCTGTGGCCGATGCTGACCCGATCAACCCGCACGACCATACCGCGACGCGAACTCAACGTCGGTATAGCTCAGCAACGGCTCGCAGAGATCACAACCGAATTAGAGAACGAACAACTTTCGGAGGCCGACTTCAATACCGCGCAAACGGATTTGGAAGATTCACTACTGACTGATATTGAGCTGGAAGAAAGGTCAGATCCCCTGAAGAAGTCAGGGCCTATTCCGGTGTTCATTGTCGCTATCTTGTTTCCGATCTCGGTAATTGCACTGTATTTGATCCTCGGATCAACAAACTACCTCTCTCCTGAAGAACAAACAGGAACAACAGACACAAGTGCGAGTTCGCCTGACGCTTTACTCGTTGAATTGAAGTTGCGCCTCGAACAGAACCCGACCGATCGCGAGGGCTGGGCTATCCTCGCAAACGCCATGATGAGTTTAGGTGAATATACCCAGGCAGTTGGCGCCTACGAAAAACTCTACGCCCTAACTGGCGATGACGTTGAAGTACTGGTGGGTTACGCCGATGCACTGGCTATGCTGGAAGGTGGCACCCTAAATGACGGTGTCACCACATTACTGGACCGCGCGCTCAAGATTGATCCAGAACAACCCCAGGCACTGTGGCTGGCTGGAATGGCCGCCGAAGCACGGGGAGACATTCCTGGCGCTCTGGAGCACTGGCACCGTCTCAAACCGGCGTTGCGCGACAACCCTCAAGCTGAATCCAAACTTCAAGCCCTGATAGACCGAGTAACCGAACTAGCCGTTAGTCAGAGCCTTGAGCTGGCAGATCATTCCCAATCTGTCCAGCGGCTAAAGCGACCAGCGGCACCTGTCACTCTGACGGTGCGAATTGAGACCGCACCAGCGCTTGCAACACAAATTGAATCGTCGCACATCCTTTATGTCTATGCCCGTTCGAATACTGGTGATCGGATGCCGGTTGCTGCCGTCCGACATTCAGCCGGCGAACTGCCGCTTGAACTTGTCTTGGATGACCGTTCCAGCTTAATGGGGACCTCGGTGCTTTCCGATTACAACACAGTTACCCTTAGCGCCCACATCTCGCGCACCGGCGACGCAATCAGAAGACCGGGGGACCTGGCCAGTGAGTCTATTCCAGTAGACCTCACGACCACTCACCATATCACCCTGATGATCGAACAACCGGACTGATCGACGCCGGCGTTCTGCACCAGCCACTGCCTTAACCTGGGTTTCCTTAACAGAAGTTCAGTGGCGTATTGCCCAGCTAAGTGGTGGGTGATCCGATAATATTGAATTCTGGACCAAACGGGAACGCTGTGATGTTGTCTGCACCCGCCTTAGTGACTATTAGTATATCGTGCTCTCGATATCCGCCAGACCCTGGAACGCCTTCTGGGATCATAATCATTGGTTCCATGGATACCACCATGTTAGGCGCCAGCACGGTATCAACGTCTTCTCGCAATTCCAAGCCAGCTTCTCGTCCATAGTAGTGCGATAGCGTGCCAAAAGAATGTCCATAACCAAAAGTCCGATATTCAAGTAGGTCATATGTTTTGTAGATCTCGTTCAGCTCAGTCGCAATATCACAGCATCGTGCACCAGGTCGAATCAACTCCAAACCCCGACGATGGACCTGACAGTTGATTTCCCAGAGCTCAAGTGATTTGGAGTCACAGTGGCCCAAAAATAGCGTTCGCTCCAGAGCCTGGTAGTACCCTGAAATCATGGCGAACGTATTCATGCTGAGAATATCCCCCGCCTGGATTCGACGAGTCGTCAGCGGATTATGCGCACCGTCCGTGTTGATTCCCGACTGTACCCAGGTCCAACTGTCCATCAACTCTGTGTGGGGATAAGTGCGGGCTATTTCGCGGACCATTGTCTGAGTGGCATGAATTGCGATCTCGTACTCAGGCATACCCTCTCGAAGGGTTTCAACCACGGTGGCACCGCCAAGGTCGCAGATCCTTGCACCCTCACGGATCAGCGCAAGTTCTTCAGTCGACTTGTACATGCGAAGCTGCATCGCAGCCTCACAGATATCAACCAGTTTTCTGCCTGGCAACGCCGATCTGAGCTTCTCGTGATTCTGCAGGGTCAGATGATCTGACTCGATCCCGATGGTGACAGCGTCGCCCACCAACTGCTTAACGCCTTCAAAGAAATTGTCCTTGTGCCAGTCCGTATAGATAAGATTGTCGTGGCCGAAAGTCTGTCGCCACGGCTGTGCACCATCGATATTGGCGCTGATACTCGTCACCCGGTCCGCAGTGATCACACACCCATAATTACGCCCGAAAGCGGTATATACAAAGTCTGTGAAATAATTCACACAGTGCATCGAAGTCAGTATCACCGCCTCGACCCGCTCGGCGAGCATGTGCTGCCTCATCCCAGCAACTCGGCGGCTCATTTCCTGATCCGAAAAGGTCGGTTGAGGCGGCTCTCCGTTCTCTAGCGTAAGCGTTCTGGGACGGTCCGGCATACAGTAACTATCTCTTTGTTACGGTTGAGTAGACTCTCTTAGCCAGTACAAACTGCACAATCGCATCTCGCACTTATCGGGTGTCCGGAAAGATGCTTTCCCAATCGAAATCGTCGAAAAAATCCATATGCTTCTGATTACATTGGGCCTGGTAATCAGATCCGGATAACACCGAGGACACGCAAAAATAGGCCTTACGCAATGCACTCGTCTGTGCGTTTTCTTCTATGGCAACCGTCGCGATACCGGCGATTACTCCCCCTTGCCTTTCGATCAATTCTATCGCCGCGCCCATCGTGCCCCCGGTCTCTACCCACTGATCAACCAGTAGGACCCGGGTACCTGGCCGGAATGCTGGTTTGCGAAGTTCAAGGGATTGTGTCCGTTTAGAGTAATTAATGAACTCCACTTCGTCCGTTGGGACTGGCAACTTGCCCGCCTTGCGAACCGTCAGCATTCCTGTGCCCAAACGAGCAGCCAGTGCCGCACCCAGCACATAGCCAGCAGCGTCTATACCCGCAACGATGTCAATGGGTAGTGTGCGAAATGGATGCACAAGATCGTCGACCATTTGCGTAAACGCCCGGCCATTAATGTAAGCCGAGGAGGGATCCAGCCAGGCGAAAGTATCACCCTTTACCGTAGGGGCCATCTTCCGAAGATACGATCGCTCGCCACTCTCGGCATCTAATGATGCAGAAGTATCTCGGTGTACAGCAGAACATCGACAGTTATCGATCAAACGCGATAATCTTGTTCGATCTATATTGTAAAAGTCTTGGGATAGATTTATCCCGGTGGCAACGAGTATCGCATCGACGTAGGGTGCATAGTCATAGACATTTTCTGGTGTAATTCCCGAAGCCACCGCTAACGTGTCGGTACCGATTCCTTGTCGAAATGTTTCTATCTTTTCGATTGCGGCAGCTTCGCCCGTCGCGGCTCCTGAAGTAGTCACGACATCCATCCACTGCGCTGCTATTTGTCCTGATACAAAGTAATCCTCTGGATCGACGGCTCGCTGTTTCTTAAAGGCTGTCCCACCAAAATAGATTCCCGACCAGCCACTCTCCTCGCGGACGGTATTAATGTTTCCAGCTTGGCTTTGTGACTCATGTTGCTCGTCTATACAGGCATCATCCGCCCAGTAAGCATCGATGGCGAGGCCCCGAGACTCAAGGTCACCCAAAATCGGGAAAGCATCCCGTCCGGTCACTCCGAGAAAGTTGACCCCTAGCCAAAGCAGTGGGTGCGCCTGTCTGCACCGTTCAATCAACGGCAAGAACAGCTTTACATCAAAATCATGATTGATCAGAAATACACCTTGTGCACCGCAGCGAACAGCAATTTCAATGTTTCGATCGATCTGCTGGTCATCCTGCGCATGAATCACTGGGAGTACAGCGGGCCCCACAACCTTGAATTGTTTGTGAAAGATGTGACTGTGCACCACTCAACCTCGGATTCAGTTAACGCTCGGTAAGGTTAGATTACCTTTTCTGTGCGCTTCCACAAGCCCTCTGAGTCTGACGCCTGGCATTCACTTTGGCACCGTCACCAGCGAACAAATTGCCTGACTCCGTCGTGCTCGACAGTCAACATTAACTGAGCCCACCAAATCTCTGAAACAGTGAGATTATTTTCTTTCTAGTATTTATCGAAGATGCTTGAAGAGGCATCAACAACAGAAAATGTGGGTGACTCAGTATCGACCTCGACACACCTTTTGAAGTACTCTTGCGGGACAGTCAGCTATAGTCAAATGACTCGGTGGATGCCGGCAGTATGCGGGATATCCAGTTCCACCGCTACAACGCAAATTGCGAGTCACGGGTCAGTATTCAAGACATTTCCACACTGCCTGAGACAACGACTAAACCAGCCAACAGGAGAGTAGATGATGAGTAAAAAACGAGTTCCCAGAAAACCCGATCACACCGACATCGGCAGAAGAAAGATTTTAAAAGGTGTTGGTGCTGCTTCGGCAGCAACTGTCTTGAGCGTGCCAATGATTCTTGTGCCTCCGCGCGCCAATGCCGCAACCGAGCTCACTATGATTGCCTGGTATGGTCACGGCGAGCCAGACATGGTTGAAGAATTCGAAGCCATGCACAATGTCAAAATCAAAGCCAAATATTATGCCGGCGGTGACAACATGCTGGCGCTGATTTCACAGTCACCCCCCGGCACCTACGACATTGTCCTCTCAGACGGCGAGTTTGTGCAGCTGCTTAATGAAGCGGGCTACATCGAACAGATGGATCCCAATGAATACAACATGCATGACCTAT
>Ga0315338_1001827_pt1 | contig 23916 bp, 11 predicted proteins | sample ASW8metaG_FD_204518 | JGI IMG/M metagenome (GOLD analysis project Ga0315338, IMG submission 204518) | Ammonia-oxidizing marine archaeal communities from Monterey Bay, California, United States - ASW #8 | ecosystem: Environmental > Aquatic > Marine > Coastal | place: USA: California | collected... | reverse complement strand
GGCCAGGTGCTGATCCCGTAGCCACTGGCTACCGGACCGAGTTCGGGCACCACCCAGAGCACATTGTGGGGTCGCGGCCCCTCCAACCAGCAGGCAAACGCTGCTTCCACGAAGGGCAGATAGTCGAGGAACTCCCGGGTGAACCCTCCTTCGCTATCCGTAACGGGGATCTGACAGTGATGCCCGTTGAAGGGGCGGCAGTGCAGCAGGTTGCTGTGCTGCAGCAGTTCCGGACGATCAAGCAGTCGCCCGGCAAAGTCGGCGGGTCCCAGATGCTTGATGATGGCGGGATGCGAGTGATCGACGTTCATGCGCAGGATTCCGCCGGTGGCCTGCCGGTATCCATCGGCGATGGCATAAGCCTTCTCCGGGGTCTCGGTGCAGGTGTCCCGGTGAACCTCCAGGTGGACATTGGCGTCCTGCCGCTCATCCTCTTCCATCAGGAGAATGGTCTTCTCGATGGCCTCCTCGACCGGCGTATCGTGATCGCAGAGCTGCACATTGATGGTCGACGATCCACATTCCAGTTGGGTGCGAATCAAGTCCGCATATTCCGAGGGATCATTGGCATCGAAAAGCCCTGAGAACTCCAGCCCGTGTTGCTCCAGGAGGATGTGCAGTTCCGCGCTGCCACGATGATTGACCCCATCAAAGCCTGCCTCTTTCACCGCCCCCACCTTCTCTGCCAGGGACCACTCGTCTTGAGCGGAAGGATGCTCCACCAGGGTCCAGAGGTTGGCAATGAATCTGATCTCGGGGACGGCATCACTCATGACATGAATAAAAGGTGGATTGAGCGGGCATGACCAACACTTCCGGTCGCATTTTTCCGGATGAAATGCTTCGCCTCTACGCCCGCCAAGGGGGGGACTATGGAAACGACCCGGATCATCCCGAGGACTCGGCCTTGAGAAGGGGCCCACCCGGGCGTAGTCTCACCTCATGGCCCCGCACTGGCACATGGCGCAATTCAGGATGGCTGCCGCTCTTCTGCTGCCCCTCCTCCTGTCGCTGCCATCCGTTCAAGCCGTCAATTACCGCAACTTCAAGCTCCCCTGCCTCGCGCCCCTCCTCAAGCAGGTCGACCCGGAAGCCCCTGCCACCGTCAACCTCGCCTTTCTACACGGCCCCTGGCGTGCCCCGGTTCTCCGCGATGACATTGGGGTGGTCAGTTTCCCCATCACCACCACCTCCAAGGAAGCCCAGCGCTGGTTCAACCAGGGAGTGGCCTGGATCCACGGTCAGGCCCATGGCGAGGCCGAGCGCTCTTTCCGGCAGGCCCTCCTCTCCGATCCCCGGAACCCCATGATCTTCTGGGGCCTCGCAGTCGCCAATGAACAGCGACCGGGCCGGGCCCGGCTCTTTGCCCACACTGCGCTGCGCCGGACCGGCAACTCCACCACTCCACGCGAACGTCTCTGGATTCATATTCTGGCCAACTTCTACGACCTCAAACGCGACACCCCGGTCAAGCCTCCGCCACCTCCTGATCAGACCGGGGAGCAGAATCGCGCGCGACATCGTCAGCGCATTCACGACCTTGAGAACCTTGCCCTTGCTTATCCCCATGACGTGGAAGCGAAAGCCTTTCTCCTGCGCCAACTCGTCCTCGATCTCCACCGCTCCGGCATCGAACTCACCAGCCACCTGGCCGTTGACCGCCTCGCGCACGAACTCACCACTCTCTCACCTCGCCACCCCGGCGCTCACTACCGCGTTTTCCTCTGGCTGCGTGAACAACCTGCCCAGGCCCGCGCGCACGCCAGATCCAGCGCCAGCACCGCCCCGGGTCTTGCTGATTCATGGCGCTTCGCGGCGGAAGGATGGCGGGCCGACGGCCGGCAACATGAGGCCATTGCCCTGTCCCAGTGTGCCCTCCGCGTCCACCACCGCGAGATGCGCAAGCACCTCCTCATGCCTCCGGCGGCAGAGAATCTCTCCTCAAATTACGCCGCCCTCGGTGACATGCTTGTTTCAATGGGCCGACTGCAGGAAGCGCTTGAGATTGCGGACGCTCTCCTCAGTCTACCCCGCAGCCTGACTGTGGAAGGAATCAACAGGACATCATCCGATCTCCTGCTCCTCGGCCGCCGTCTCCACGCGCAGGCCGCAATGCAGGCCGGAAAATCAGAACATGTCATCCATCTCTTCCGCAATGATCCCCGGTTTGCATCAACGCCCCGCTCTCCACAGGAAGCAGCCCAGGCCACCTACTGGACCGGTCTTGCTCTCTGCTCCCTTGAACGCCCGGATGAAGCCAGATCCATTGCGCTGTCCCTGGAAAAGATGGCCAGGCGCTACGAGAATGACCAGCGAATCGGAGCCTGGGCCGACGGATTGACCTACTTCCATGCCCTCACCTGTCAGGAGGATCCCGGCGGGCCTCATTCCCCGCCCCATCTCCCTGTCGACATCCATTCCGCGGCCTGGCAAAAACTGAAAAAGCCCGGGATCGCACTCCAGGTGGCCCGCGATCATCTCGAACAGAACCCCCGTGGCCTCTTCGCCACCGCCCTCTACTGCTCCACCAGCTTTGAGAATGGAAACCGCGTTGCGGCCACCAGAGCCTTCGATCGCACCTTCCGCCAGGACGTCCTGCGGGCCGACAAGACCCACCGCAGTTTCCCCGCCCTCGACAAGGTCGCGACCACCCTTGGACTCCCCACGCGCTGGACTCTGCCTCCTGGAAATCTGGAGGAGAGCAGTCTTCCCGAAGATCCTGACAGCCTGGGACCGGCGCAGTGGTCTCCTCCACCTGCTCCGGCCTGGACCCTCCCCAATCACACCGGACGCCCGGTGGCCCTCGCCGACTTCAAGGGCAGAGCGGTTCTCCTGAACTTCTTCCTCGGAGTCAGCTGTCCCTTCTGCCTCGGTCAGCTCGAAACATTCCGCCCCGCTCTGGCGGATTACCGAAAAGCGGGTATCGAGATGATCGCCATCAGCAGCGACGACGTGAAAACCCTCACCCTGCGACTGGGGAAAACCGAGGAAAAGACGGTGGAAGCCCGCAAAACCTTCCCCTTCCCCATCCTCGCGGATCCCGGCCTTGAGGCCTTCAGGAACTACCACGTCTTTGACGACTTCGAAGAAGGTCCCATGCACGGCACCTTTCTCATCGGCCCGAAGGGCCGGATCCTGTGGAGCGACATCGGCCACGAACCATTCAACCACGCTGGCAGACTCCTTGAAGAAGCCAGGCGCCTCCTTGCTGGTCACTCCTCCGACTCGTCCATCCCGTGATCCCCCATAGCGGTAATTTTCCTCTCTGAAATCGCGACTTTGAACTCCCAGGTTGTAACGCCGCCCGGGAGCAATACGTCGTTCTACAGTATGAACCAGACCCTCAATCGGGTAACGCTGACACGTTTCATACATTGAGTAGTGGCCTGTGAGCGCGTAATATAGAACCGTGTTGGATTTTTCCCTGATGAAGATGCTTTCTCTCCTTCGTTTCCGGCAGAACATCGCCGTTCCCGCTGTCGCCGTGCTTCTTCCTGTCCAACTCTGGGGCCAGGCCGTGAATCTGGACTCCGATTCCGATGGCCTCATCGATTCATGGGAAATCCAACATTTCGGAGCGCTCAACCACCCGGATGGCGCCGCGAATCTCGATCCCGATGGAGACACCTGCACCAATCTCAAGGAAAGTCAGGACGGCACCGATCCCAACGATCGGGTAGACTGCCTCACGTTCGCCAGGACAATCCTCAAGCCCGGAGAACTGTCCATCACCTGGGACACGAAGCCAGGCAAACGCTACCAGATCGAACTCTCAGATGACCTGCAAACCTGGAAACCGGTCAGCAATGCCGCTGGCACAACCGCCCTCAACTGGTTCGGAACGGGTGGCCGACTCACGGTGGATTTCTCCGACCCCGACACTCCGGCAGTACGGGGCGGTGTCACCCGCGAGATCTGGCACCACGGCGAGTCGAATGGATCAATCGGCGCCCTGCGCAGGCACCTCAGTCCAGGCCCCGACGCGGCGGAAACTCCCGCCGACGGGATCGAATGGCGCGACAGCCTGAAGGGACCGACCAACTACGGTGACAATTACGGAACCCGGTGGCGCGGGTTCATTGTTCCGAAACGCACCGGAATTCATAACTTCTACATCGCGGGTCGGCACCAGTGCGAGTTCTGGCTCGATGCCAGCGGAAATCCCGCCGACGGCATTGGCCTGCAGCGACGCTGCTGGCTGCACAATCAGGATCTCACCGAGGAGGAAGACTGGGACTATCTCGCCTCCCTCGGCGTGACCGACACGCAGAAATCCGCCGACCTCTGGCTCACGGCCGGTCAGCGCTATTATTTCGAAATCTACCACAATCACAACGCCCAGTGGGATCACCTCGCGGTGGGTTGGAAATTCGGCAGGAACGGGACCATCGCGGTGGTCCCCGGTGACTGTCTGGAACCGGTCGGCGATTTCGTGGAGAACGAGGATTACACTGACAACAATGTCGCTGTCCTCCTGGCCCGCGGCAACCGCAAGTTCGTCCGGGTGAAGACCTTCGGGCCTCTGAGCGCCCAGGCCCTCGACGCCGATGGTGACCACGTGGCGGATGAAATTGAGAATGCTCTCGACGGCTACCAGTTCTTCCGGCCCCAGAGCGCCCGGGCGGACACTTCCGACGGCGAATCCCTCACCGCTTCCGGTCAGGCCTTCCCACCGGCCGATGTCATCACGGTGGACGTTACGGATGCCACCGGCCTCGAGAACAACGGCACCATTGCGGGAGGCACTCCCCGTGTGAAAAACGTGGCCCGTGTTCTCCTGAAACGAAGCGGCTCCCTTGTCCCGAAGAATATCGTCTTCTTCCTCAACGGACCGGCTGATCCCCAGAGCAAGGGCGTGCCCGGCAACCGCGATTACGTGGTCGAACTGCCCGACGGCACCCGGTTGACCAGGGATCCCGACAACGGGGCTTACATGGCGGCCCTCCCCTTCGGGAGCACGGAGGCGGTCATCGAACTGCGCCCTCTTCTCGATGAGATCGTGGAATACCCCGAGGAACTCAATCTCGTGCTCGACACCCCCGGGATCAATTACGTGGTGGGCACCCCCTCCCAGGGAACCGTCGACCTGGTGGACGCCCGCGACGACCCGGAATTCAACAAATACTACATCGGAAGTTTTGCCAGGGATCCCGCGGCCCGCATGCCCACCAGCGCAACCGGATCCACCCTCCTCGTCCTGAATGGCAGCAATACGGTTGCCATCATCAACGACTACTTTGAGAACCTCAGTTCAAACCAGACCAACACCCACATCCACAAGGCCTCCCTGGCGGGGATCACCTTCACCTCGGGACCAGTGGTGGAATCCATCACGGAGGACGGTAGCGAGAACGGCACCCCGCTCATGGGTCCGGTCAGTAACTACACCTATCGTATCGAGCCGCGCGGAGCCTTCTCGGTGCAGGACATCATTGACTCACTGGAGTATGACAATCCCAAGCAGGAGGCCCCTGCAGGCACTACTCCACTCTACGACAACAAGCACACGGCCAACAACGGAGGAGGCGAGATCTGGGCCATTTACCAGCGGCGACCGGCTTCCGAACTCTCCCCGGAGGAAGGAGACAGGATTCCGGCCACTCCCCCCATTGAACCAATCAACCCCGTCACGGAAGCGGACAAGCTCCGGCGTGAGGTCACCCGCTTCCTGACCCAGGCCACCTTTGGCCCCACCGAGGCCGATATCGAGGAACTGCTTTACGAAGTGATTCAGACCCATGGCGGAGACCGCATGGCAGCCTACGACGCCTGGCTTACCGCCCAGTGGTCCCTTCCCCAGACATTGGTCCGCGATCTCACTCATGCCATGGACATGCAGGAATTCACGTGGCGCGGCTACTTTGATTCCTCCCGTAACGGTGCGGCTGATCCCCCACCGGTATCACCTGCAAACTGGCCCAGCTGGCCCTCCCAGGACATCTCCCGGTTCGACTCTCTCAATCCCCGCACCTGGCAGGCTCCCGACGCCAGCTTCCCCCTGACCGGCGCCCAGGAGAATGCCCTCGATAACATCCTGGGAAGCCCGAACTACAACAACCGGCGCCGCGCCCAGTGGACGATCATGGCCAACGCACGGGATCAACTGCGACAACGGGTGGGATTCGCCCTCTCCGAAATCACGGTCGTCTCGGGAAATCTTGCCGAAATACGCAATCATCACATCGGCATGGCCCGATGGCCCGACATGCTGGCCGAGAACGCCGACGACCACTTTCGCGAACTGATCGAGGATGTCACCTACTCGCCTGTGATGGGCAAGTATCTCAGCCACCTCCAGAACAGCAGCGAGGGCTCGTCCGGAGTGCCTCCCGACGAGAACTACGCCCGCGAGATCATGCAGCTTTTCACCATCGGGCTTTTCGAACTCTGGGACGACGGATTTGTCAAACTGGATCCGGTCCAGTTCAACCTGATCCCGACCTACGACAACAACGATATCAAGGAACTCGCCCGCGTCATGACCGGCATGAGCTGGAGCACCAACAGCGCCAGCGCGGGCAACTGGAACTCACCTAATCTCAACCCCGACAACCCGCCATCCGGGTGGTACGACGATTCTCCCGGCAACAGCTGGTATTCCTCCCGCTACAACTACCCCATGGCCTTCTACGAGAACCGGCATGACAGGGGGAACAAGACCATCGTGGGTGGCGTAGTCATCAGCAACAACGGCAGGTCAAACGGCCGCTACCGGAACGAGGGGGACAAGGACCTGCGAGACGTCCACAACCTGCTGGCTGGCACGCAACTCAACACCACATCCAAGTCCTTCGCTCCGACCTGGTCAAGGGACCCCATGGTTAATCACCAGACAACCCCGGTCTTCATTGCCTATCGGCTCATCCAGCGACTGGTCACCAGCAACCCCTCCGGTCCTTATCTCTACCGGGTGGCCCAGATCTGGCGGAACACCAACGGCCAACTCGATGACGTGGTGCGGGCCATCCTGCTGGACCCTGAAGCACGCAACCTGAGCATATCCGAACTCAATCCGGAATACGGCCGCAAGAAGGAACCCATCATCGCCTGGATCCAGGCCCTGCGCGCGGTGGGAGGACGATCACGGATCACCTTGGACGGAAGCGTGATTCCGGGCGACCCGATCCTCCTGCCCCTCCAGGCCCATATCGGCTCCCTGACTCCTACCCGCGACGCCGACCTGCAAAACTTCGATTACCCGGCATCCTCCCTCACCAAGTTCGAGGGCATGGTGAAACATGATGCCACCGGTCGGTTGGTTCCAACCGGTCCCGGGACGTTCGCCCGCCTGCCCGGCACTTCCTACCGCCTCCAGAATCTCGACAACGGAGGCACCACCGCCCTCGGGCAAGTGCCCCTCAGGGCGCCCTCTGTCTTTAACTGGTTCCTCCCCGGTTACAAACCCGGCGGCCTCATCGCGAGCTATGGCAAAGTGGCCCCCGAATTTCAGATCGTAACCGAGAGCAGTGCCTTACAGAACATCAATGTTTACTGGCAATCGCATTACAACGGCAACGGGTGGAGTGCCACCAACGTGGGCGGAAACAACACCAACTCGGCCCTCGCCGGTTACGGGACGCAGCGACAATACAATAACGGATCAACCACCTATACCGACGACAACATCATCCCGGACTACTACGCCTGGATCAATCGCTACCGGAACTATCGGATCGATCCCCAGAACCCCATGGATGACGAACAGGAAATCGACCTTCAATTGATAGATGACCTCGACAACCTCCTGCTGGCAGGCCGTTTCAAAATCCTCTACCCGATCGATCCCGGTGATGACGGCATCCCTGTGCCGCAGGGATCCCTCACTCACTACCCGGGTCGCAATCCCCGCGAAACGCTTCTCTACTACCTGCGCGATACCTGGAGCACCAATGACGACAACCAGATCTGGAGCAAGGTCCGGAACGCACTCTACCTCATGGCTACCAGTCCGGAATACCTGATCCAGAAGTAACCCCCGCACGAAGAGCTCCATGAATCCGAAAAAGAAACTGCCCCTGACCCGCCGCGCCTTCATGGCCAAGTCGGCCTGTTCTGCGATGGGCCTGACCGGGATGGTCAATACCCTCGCGCACATGAAGCTGATGCAGGGCGCGCTGGCCAACAGTTCCGGATCCCTGGGAGACTACAAGGCCCTCGTGGTCCTCTTTCTCTTCGGGGCCAAGGACGCCAATAACTTCCTCATGCCCGGTCTGCTGCATCCGGGCCGGTCCAACTATGACGCACACCGCGGGGTGCTGGCCCTGCCCACCGGGGGAAACAATCCCACCCACCCCATTGTGGCAGCCAATCTTGCGACAGCGCGATCCGCCCCGGTGGGCGCGGAGTTCTTTGAACTCCATCCGGCCCTGCCCGACGTCAAGACTCTCTTCGACGATGGCGATCTCTCCCTCGCCGCCAACGTGGGCACCCTGGTTGTTCCCACCAAGGCTTCCACTTACGACACGGTGGCTCTTCCTCCCCAGCTCTTCTCCCACAGCGACCAGCAGAACCAATGGCAGAGCTCTCTCCCCGACAGACCCTTCCAGAGTGGCTGGTGTGGACGCATCGCAGACATCCTCCACCCCCGGAACACGGACAGCGAGATCTCCATGTCGGTCTCCCTCTCGGGCATCAACGACATCCAGGCCGGCCTCACCCAGGTCTCCCCTCAATACTCCGTGACCAAATCGGGTGCCATCAGCCTCAACGGCTACGGCACCCAGTATTCCAGTGCCCTGCGGAACTCCCAGGACAAACACAGCTACAAGTCAAATACCTCCGCCAAGCGCCTCAAGGCCTTCCAGGATATCATGGACTACACCCACGCCCACCTCTTTGAGGAAGGCTATACCAATGTGGTCCGCCAGGCGCGCGAGAATGAAGGCTACGTCAGCGCCTCCCTTGAGGAGGCCGGCGCATGGCTCCATCCCACTGCGGTGGACAGCCGGGGGGCGGCCTGGCCCTACATCCCGGCCACCTTCCTCATCCAGCACGGGATCGATCCCGCAACCGTCAACAGCAGCAGCAATAACGCCCTGAACATCCTGCCCAACCTCGCCCGGCAGCTCCTCAAGATCGCGCAACTCATGGCCGGACGGCGCTGCCTCGGCAACAGGCGCCAACTCTTCTTCTGCAGCTACGGAGGGCACGACACCCACGGGGACCAGGGAGGCTACAGCACCGGCAACGGCTATGTGGCCGGTGATCTCGACGACAACATGACCGTGCTTAATGACGCCCTCAAGGCTTTCAACGACTGCATGCACGAACTCGAAAACCACGAGACCGGACAGGACGATTCCTTTTCCTACAACGACTTCCTCCTCGCTTCCCATTCCGATTTCAACCGCACCCTGACGCCGAACGGCACCATTCCCGGGTCCGCCGGATCAGACCACGCCTGGGGCACGCACGTCTTCACCATGGGTGGCGACGTCAAGGGCGGCAATGTCTACGGCTACTATCCCGATCTCGATCCCGCCGGGAATTGGAGCACGCCGGGGAGTAGTCGCGGACGCTGGATTCCGACCTGCTCCGTGGAGCAGTTCAGTGCTCCCCTTGCCAGGTGGATGGGCGTAGGCGATCCCGAAATCGCAACGATCTTCCCCAATCTCGATCGTTTCACCTCACCCTTCGGAAGCACTTACAATCCTGCCAATTACAACAGCATGCTGTCCAATCCTCACATGGATTATCTCAACGGAATCTGATGAAACCTTCGGCGCGGAACAGCACCTGTCTTCTTCTCCTCGCCGCCGTGATGCTCACGGCTGTCCTCTTTTTCACCCTTGGACCGGGGTCAACCGATCACGAAGCACGCACCGTCACGGGGAAGGGCCACGATGAAAATGCAGAAAAGACTCCTGCAATGATCTCCCCGGCCCCGGGGACCCAATACAGTCCTCCTTCCATCGAGGAACTCAAGAGCAACCCGCACGCCCTCGACCCCGCACCCCTTCCACTCGCTTTCGGCGCGCCACCCTTCGAACGGCAGGGCAATGGCACCATCCACAAGAAGGATGTGATGGAAATGCTGGATGCCCTCAACGAGGAAGGACAGGAGACCGAATCCGATCTCGGACTGCTCCGCAGGACCATTGAATCCTATCGTCTGATATTTCATCAGAACCCGATAGCAGGAGAAAACCGGGAAGTGGTCGCTGCCCTGACGGGCAGGAACCCCCACCGGTTGATATTCCTCGACCCCGCTCACCCTGCCCTCAGCGCAGGCAACGAACTTCTCGACCGCTGGGGCACGCCCTTCCGCTTCCATCCCATTTCCGGCTCCCACATGGAGTTTTCCTCTGCCGGACCCGATGGCGCCTTCGGAACGAATGATGACATCACCCTGGAGGAGCCGGAACTCGCCCGGGAAAACTCTTAGCTCTGCCGGATGAGGAAGTGCCTCCCTTCAGACGACGTTTCCATCGCGGCAACCGCTCCAGTCACAGGGAAGACTCAGTCACTCACCCGGACATCATCAATCGACAGGCCGCTGAAGCTGTCCGGGGTATCATCGCTGGTGAAATTCCACTCGATCAGAACAGTCTCTCCGATCGCCTCCGGCACGATGGAGACCCGGATGGTCCTCCAACCGTTATCGAAGGCATCCATGTCGATCGGCACCTCCGCTCCCAACTGCACCAGGTCGGACGCTCTCAGGAAACGGACCACCGCCGCATCACCAAAGCCGTCCGCGTCGCGATAGGCCTCGAAGGACAACCCGGCCTCCGGGACCCCGCTCAAATCGATGGCTGGTGAACGGAGGGAGATGTCGGAATTTGGACCGTAATCACCCAGGTTGGTGGACCAGGCATTGGTCGAATCTGCAGCGCCTGCCAGAGGCCCGGTAGTCCCGGCAGGGGTCCCCAGTTCCCAACTCGTATTGGCAATTGCATCATTAACCAGCGTCGTCCATCCCACCGCGCCCTCCTCAAAATCGGTGGAATACGTTACCACCGGCGGAGGCTGGAACTCCTCGATCACGAAGTAACGTTCAGGGTCTGCAGGCCGGGCAAAGGTGAGGGTGTTCTCATCCGGGGTGGCCTCCAGGTTCTCAAAGCCACTGAAGACGGGCCAGGTGGCGGGGTCGCCGGTGAGGTCGACCGAACTACGGAGATTATACCGTTTTCCCGCCTTGCTGTCCCATTTCAGGGCAAGGTCACCTCCCGCCGCCGCAACCTCCAGCTCCACCCCTGCGCCGGCAAGAAGGGCCAGGTGCTTCTGGAAAACACCCGCGGGCAGGGCCTCGTTGTAGAACATCACTTCATCGATGAATCCCGAAAAGGACTCCTGGCCATCCCAGCGACCACCGATCCCAAGGGGAGTGGAGCTCTGGGGGAAGAGCCCTCCCGAGTTGGTGAAGGGACCGATGGGGGTGAGCGAGGTTTCCCCCGCCGTGAGATCCGCAACGTAGTTCGTCCAGGTCACGTTTCCCGCACCCGTCGTGTAGGAGCCCGCGATGTAATACCAGTTGCCCACGGTGAAACTCTCCAGCACCGTATTGGTGTTTGGATCGCTGTGCGAATTCCCGATCGTGCTCTTGATCGTCATGCCCGTGCTCGGAAGCGGGCCACCCTGAGTGAGGAAATAACCACGATCGTTATCGACCCGGGTGGACAGGATGTAGCCCAGGTTCCACTGACCTCCCGTGATCTCCGGATCAGTCGGTGAAAAAAGAATTTCGAAGGAAACCGTCCGCCCTAGGGTGACCGACTCGGTGCGCAGGTAGGCTCCTTCGGCATTATCAGTTCCCGGACCCCGGTGCGTCCGCACGGACTCTGAAGAAGGGTCAAAACCCGCTGTGCCAAGCTGCAGCTGATCGATGGTCCCACTTCCGAAAATCCGGGCGGCAAGATGGGCCACCCCTTTCTTGTCGTTCATCCGCTCCTGGTCGGTGCTCCCATCGAAGCTGTAGTGGTGCATCAGGTTCGACTGGGATGCGGCCGCAGCCTGCCAGTCCGAAACCGCCGCCTGCACAAAGACGCCAGGACCAATCAGCAGAACTCCTCCCAGGCAGAGAGGTAAGTGGATTTTCATAGTCTCTCATTCGCGCAGGCAACCACCGCCGACGCAACCGAAAACCGACCCTTCCGCCCGTTTACAGGATCACCAGGCTCTATTCCCGGGTCAGCCAGGACGGCTTGAGTTCGGCGATGGTGATCTTCTCGCAGTAGTCCCGCTCCCCGTTCTCGAAGAGACAGAGGATGTTGCCGTTTTTCGTGATGGCGAGATCAGAGTAGCCGGCCAATCCCTCGTTAAGGACCCGACTCGCCTCCCAGCTCCTGCCCTCGTCACGGCTGAGACGCAGGGTCAGTTTCTTGCGGCTCCAGATCGAGAATCCTCCATGATGGTTTACAGCGGGATTCAGAAAGAGCATCTCCTTCCCGCTCAGCCTGATCATGCTCGCCTGACAGGCGGGACAGGGCAGATTCCTGTCCACCACCGGCTTGGACCAGGTCATCCCATGGTCCGCGCTCACCGAGGTGAGCCGGTATCCAAAGGAGTAAACCCCCGGAGCCGAGGTTCGCATGTTCATGAGGAGCGATCCGTCCCGACGCTCCACGATGGTACACTCTCCATGCCGGAACTCCGGCACCCAGGGAATGACTCCGCCCGCCTTCCAGGTTTTGCCCCTGTCATCGGAGTAGATCACGCACGACCCCCCCCGCCCTTCTCCATTCACCTTGAACCCGGCATAGGAAGGAGCGATGAGGCGCCCTTTGCTCGTATGGATCCCGTGCACCGGTCCAGCCCCCACCCCCACCGGCGACCCGCCGAATCCCCTGAGAAAATTGTCCTTCCGGTACTCCGGCGCCTTGGGATCATCGGAGACCCTTACGAAAGGCTCCCAGCTGTTACCATCGTCCGTGCTTCTGGTGTAGAAGAGGCAGTCCGGTCCATTCCGGGTAAAGAGCAGGTGCACGGTCTTGCCGTCCGTTTCCACGATAGGACAAGGATTGCCCACCCGGATCAGGGCATCACCTCCCTCCTCGTGAATGAGCACCTGTTTCGACCAGCTCCGGCCACCATCCTCACTGCGTTTCATGAGAAGATCGACGTCGCCGTGATCCCGCCGGTGCGTCTTGCGCCCCTCCACGAAAACCAGAATGGTCCCCTTGCCAGTCACCACCATGGTGGGAATACGGTAGGTGTGGTAGCCATCCGTCTTGCGACTGAAAATGTCCTTCCGCAGAACCACGTCTTCCTCCTCAGCTGCGAGAAGGAATGTTCCGGCCAGAAGCAGGGTCACCACCCAGCATGCATGTCTCGTTCCCATCACGACCAACTTACTAACCCGGGGACCCGGTGCAATCAACCACCCCGCCCGCTACTCCTGCTCCCTGCTCGACAGCATGTCGGCAACCTGCGGAGCCTCCCGGGCCGGAAACCACTTCCGCAGGCCCGCCATCACCTGTTTGTGCCCCGGCTTGGGATCTGCCGCCAGGTTGTGCCAATCGTCGGGATCATTCTCGTTACGGCCCTGATCGGGACACCCTTTTTGGGCCAGTTGAAATGTTAGGTTCGGGGTCTTGATCGGATTGTCCGGATCATAAACCGTGGTCCAGTCGTTCAGGTCATCCACCACGATGAAGAGGACGTTTGGCTGGGAGTCCCCTTCCCGGGCCAGCACCGCGGAGCCCAGAACCAGCAGAAGCATAATGCCGGACCAGTGCATCACGCCAGAATCTCGTCGATCACCTTCCCCCCGAACTGGCTCATCTGCTTGTAGCGACCGCCATGGAAATAAGTGAGCTTGTTGTCATCCAGGCCAAGGAGATGAAGCAGGGTCACGTGCAGGTCACGAATCGGGTGCACGCAGTCGACTGCTCTGGCTCCCAGTTCGTCGGTTCCCCCGACCATGGAACCCGGTTTCACTCCGCCGCCGGCCAGGAGCATGCTCATGGCGTCGATGTTGTGGCCGCGCCCAAGCGAGTAGACTCCGCCCCGCTTATTGTTGTCCGGAGTACGGCCGAATTCACCGGTCCATATCACGAGCGTTTCATCGAGCATGCCACGCGCCTTGAGGTCCTTGATGAGAGCCGCCATGGGCTTATCCACGCTGCGGATGCGGGCAGTGTGACCACGCTCAAGGTAGTCATGACTGTCCCAGCCTCCACTGAAGATCTGAACGAAGCGTACTCCCTGCTCGACCAGGCGCCGGGCCATCAGGCACTGCCGTCCGAAGGAAGCGGTTTCCTTGTCATTAAGCCCGTACATGTCCCGGAGGGACTCGGATTCGTCCTCCAGATCAACCACCTCCGGCACGGTCATCTGCATGCGATAGGCCAGTTCGTAGCTCTCCATGCGGGCAGCCAGATCCCCGTGCCCGGGGTGCTCTGCGCCATGCTTCTGATTCAGGAAGGCCAGCTCATCGAGAGTCCGGCGCAGGTGCCTTCGATCCTTGAAAGCCGGCGAACTGAGATCCAGGATGGGGGATCCCTCCGGCCGCAGGCGTGTCCCCTGGTAATGGGCAGGCAGGAATCCGTTACTCCAGTTTCCTGGACCGCCCTGCGGCATGGCCAACTCGGTCATGACCACATACCCGGGCAGGTTTTCGTTGAGGGTCCCCAGTCCATAGTTGGCCCACGCTCCCAGGGCCGGGTCGGCACCCAGTCGACTGCCGGTGTTCATGTGGAAGAGGGCCTCGGGGTGATTCAACGACTCCGCCTGGCATCCGCGATAGTTGCACAATTCGTCCGCCACCTCGGGATCAGCCAGATACCTCCACTGGTCGCACATCTCGATCCCCGACTGACCCACCTTGCGGAACTTGAACGGACTTCCCACGAAAAACTTGAAACCGGTCGCCAGTCCGCGGGTGAGATCGGATTGCTTCTTGTGCAGTTCGGTGAGCCTGGGCTTGGGATCGAAGGTGTCCATGTGCCCGGGCCCGCCTTCCATGAAGAGCATGATACAGGCCTTGGCTCTCGGTTCATGCATGGCCGGTCTCGGGGCCAACGGCCCCGCTCCAACTCCCTCCCTGGCGAGCAGGTCGCTCATTGCCACCGCTCCGAGCGAAGCTCCCAGACCGTAGAGAAACTCCCGGCGGGTTCCCGGCGTGGAAATCGGTCGTGAACAGATCGGTCGGAGCATGGCGATCAGTAAAGGTAGAGGAATTCGTTGCTGTTGAAAAGGAGCAGCGCGAGATCAGCGAGAGCCCGGGTCACTGGTGGCACATCCGCAGGTTTTCGGTCGGCCACATAGTTCTCGAAGACCGGGAGAATCTCCTCGTAGTCGAAGGGCTTCCCTGAGAACTCCTCCACCAGGGAACGCGTCACCCGGGTCGGGAAGCGGTCACGCTCGATCTTTCCCCTGCGGTGATAGTCTCGCATGTCCCCGACGTAGGCCTGCAGTCTCTCCTGCTCGACCGCATCCGGAGAACGTCCCAGCACCAGTTGAAAAGCCAGCTCAATCTGTTGCTCAAGACCCCGGGCTTCTCCCTGCAGGCGCAGCGCCAGCGCGATCGAGCGGTCGGTCATGACATCGCTGTTGAGCAGGGTGAACGCCTGCGGAGTCACCGCTGCTGAATGACGCGCTTCACAGGAATCGTTCGGATTGGGCTGGTTGAAGAGATCCAGGAAGGGATCCGGCAATCCCCTCACCCGGTAGGCGTAGATCGTCCGCCGGTTCCGCTCCGCGGGGGTGCGGGAGGGTTGCCATGCCGGCGCGATGGAGAACTGGATCATACGTGGCGCAAGGGCCACTTCCCGGTTGATCTCCGGCCTGATGGGAAGCCCCCCCAGGGTCCGGTTCAATTCACCGGTGGCCACCAGAAGAGTATCGCGCAGCTCCTCGGCCGTGAATCGGCGCGGCGGGAAGTAGGCGAGCAACTCGTTATTGGGATCCTTTCCTCGAAGAGCCTTCATCTCCCGGTGGTCACCCGCCTGCCGGTAGGCCCTCGAAGTCATGATGAGCCGGTGCATGCGCTTGAAGGTCCACCCGTTCTCCACAAAATCGGCTGCCAGCCAATCCAGCAGGTCCGGATGGGTGGGCCTCGAGCCCTTGGCTCCGAAATTGTTGGAGTTCCCCGCGAGGCCCTTGCCAAAGTGATGCTGCCAGATCCGATTCACGATAACCCGCGTGGTGAGCGGATTACGGGGATCAGCTATCCACTTCGCGAGGGCCAGTCGACGCCCCTCAAGCTCCTCTCCGATGCGGTAGGGATCGCGGTCGGTGCTGCCCTCCACCGGTACGCCGCATCCACTCAGCACGCCCGGACTCACGCTCTCTCCGGGGGCTTCCAGCGCCCCCCCTGAGTAAATCACGCTCTCCGGTCGCCAGTTTCGGTCCGGCGTCCCGGCAATGCGCATCTTGCGGGCCCGGGTCCCTTTCTGCGGAAGGTCCGGACCGTTGTAGACTCCCTGGATCATGGGTTCGTAACGCTCCAGTCGGCGCGTCCAGATCCACTCGTCCTGCTCCCGGACCTTCAGTCGTCCCTGGTCCACGTAATCGAGCCCCACATGCCGGGGAGGCTTCTCTTCATCAGGGAGGTTCCGACGCTTCTGCTCCGGCAGGTAGGGCAGTTTCCTCTCCGCAAACCAGGCCTTCGCAGCGGTTTCCTGCTTTTCCTTTATGCTGTTCTTGCGCTGGGTGGCAAAGGACAGGAGACGCTTCACCTGCAACCGGCCTTCCTCAAACCGTTTCAGGTTCTCCTCCGGCAGGAAAGGCACCTTCCGTTCCGCCATCTGGGTTCCCGCAAAGGCAGCATAGAACCGGTAATAGTCACGGGTCGGAATGGGGTCGAACTTGTGGTCGTGGCATTTTGCACAACGCAAATTGGTCGCCAGGAAAGTCTGCCCCACCGAGCTGACCACGTCATCGAGATAGATCTGGCGCGCTTCCGGAGCTTTCACCATTGCGTTGTCCCACGGTCCCATGCGGAGAAAGCCGGTGGCCACCAGCCACTCACGCTCTTCCGTGGTGTAGTTTCCATTGACGCGCACCTGCTCCAATTTGTTGCCTGTGATACCAAGCCGCCTGCGCACCGATGCATCAGCCAGTTCGTCCCCGGCCAACTGTTCGATCACAAAGCGGTCGTAGGGCTTGTCCTCGTTGAACGCGCGAATGACGTAATCACGGTAGCGCCAGGCGTTGGACCGTTCATAGTCGTTGGAATACCCGCCCGTGTCCGCATAACGTGCCACATCGATCCAGTGCTGGGCCCAGCGTTCCCCGTAATGAGAACTGTCCAGCAGGCGATCGATCAAGGCTCCCCATGCCTTTTCCTGATCCTCCCGCCAGGCCTTCCGGAAGATCGCGACCTCATCCGGGGTGGGCGGCAACCCGAGGAGGTCGTAGGTCGCCCGCCGGACAAGAGTGAGAGGATCGGCCTGCTCCGCTCCCTCGAAACCGGCTTCTTTTCGACGGGAGTCGAGGAACGCATCTATGGGATGTTCATCCCCCGGCACTGCACCGACAGCCACCGGACGCAGGGCCCACAGGTCTGCCGGCCGGTAACGCCGGTAGGTCCATTCCTCGCTCAATCCCCCGCTGGTTCTGAAAATCTCTCCATCCTCCGTCACCGCAATGGCTCGCTCGGCAACCAGATACCTGCGCCTGGTCTTCTCGTCGGGCCAGGGAGCCCCCGCCACGATCCAATCCCGCACCAGGGCGACCTGGACCTCGCTCAGTCGGTCGTTCTCCTTGGGCGGCATCTCCAGTTCCTCGTCCTCCCAGGTGATCGCCCGGTAGAGATCACTCTGTGCCGGACGACCCGCCACCAGGACCCGTTGCGAATTCTCGCCACCCCGCAACATGCCCTCCAGACTGAGAAGGTTCAGCTTCCCTTCGACCTTGCCGGGATCCTCCCCGTGACAGGCGAAGCACTTTTCCTTCAGGAGCGGAAAGACCTTGAGGGCAAAGAGCCGTGCTCCCTGCTCCTCCGCGGCTGGAGAAAGAGACAGACTGACAACCAGCGTGCCTGCCAGGATCAGAGCATGTCGGACTCGTCGGATTGCTCTCACAGGTCAGGGGAAAACCGTCCGCTCAGACACCGGAATCCAAGCTGATGGAATACTTGAATACTTGTCTTACAGATGCCGCTCTGCAAGTGCGAATCAGGGTGCAGGAACAACGCTGCTCATTTTCATCCGCTCGCGCGAATGAGCGACTCACAGCGCTCGCGCAGCTCCTTCAACCGACCGGCGTGTTGCGCCTCTCCCGCAAGATTCACACGCTCAGTGGGGTCCATCTGGAGATCGTAGAGTTCTTCCCGCACCGGCACCTGGTCGATATAGCGGATGTACTTCCATCTCCTGGTCCTCACTCCTTCGCTCCTGGGAATCTTCCCGTGCTCAAAAAGATGCTCGCACAGGAAATCCTCCCGCCACCCATCCCTCTTCTCTCCCCGCAACAACGGAACCAAGCTCCGTCCGTCCACCGGATGCTTCTGTTCCCTGTCCATGCCCGCCAGCGCAAGGAGGGTGGGGGCAAGATCGAGATTGAGAGCCATCTCCTCCCGCACCACACCACCGACCCCTCCGCGGGGATCGTAGAGCAGGAGCGGCACCCGGAGGCACTCTTCGTAGAGCAACCAGCAATCGCTCAGGCCCCGTTCTCCAAAGAACATCCCGTTGTCGCTGGTGAAAACGAGAACCGTGTTCCGATGCAGCCCCCTGTCCTGCAGGACGGATCGCACCCTGCCCACCACATGATCCACCCCGCTCACCATGCGGTACATCCCCTTCATCATGGACTGGTACTTGGAGGGAGTATCGAAGCGCCAGCGCCAACGCTCCCGCCCCAGCGAGTTCCGGATAAACCCGGGTTGGGCAGCAAAGAAGGCGGGTTCGGCATTCCGGGGAGGGGGAATGGTGGCGTCCCGGTAGAGATGATCAAAACGCGCCGGCCAGAAGTACTGTTGCGGATCATCATCCTGGGCATGGGGGGCATTGAAACAAAGGGTAAGGCAGAACGGCTGTTCCGGACTGCAGTCCCTCAGGAACGCGACCGCCTTGTCTCCCGTCACTTCCGTGAGATGACGCCTCGTCCCGTCCTCCCGCTTGACGAAGTAGCCCCGCGGCCCTGACCGCCCCCAGTGCTCAAACTGGTCGAAGTGGTCGAACATCGCCGCCAGCGAAGACTCCTCCTCCTCGATCATGAGTCGTCCATTTGATTCGAGACCGAGTTTCCCGATCAAGGCGGTCCGGTAGCCCCCCCGGTGCAACTGGGCGGGATAGCTGCCCGCCGCCAGCCTGGCCGCAAATGGTGGCGTCCCGAAGGTGAAGCCGTGTTTCCTTCGGTACAAGCCGGTAAGAAGACTGGCCCGACTCGCGGAACAGATCGGAGTGGTCACAAAGGCGTTGCGGAACCGCACTCCCTCCCGGGCGAGTTGATCGAGATGCGGGGTCGAGATGATCCGGTTGCCTGCACACCCCATCGCCCACCAGGGCTGGTTGTCACTGACCATCACCACCAGGTTGGGCGGCTGCCCCGTGGAAGTCGCCGCCTCCCCGCCAGGCAGGAAAAGGGTGAGAACCACGGCTGGAAGGACGGCCTTCATCTCCTGCAAGGCTGCGGCAGCTCCCCCCTCGAGCCAATCGCAATCCGCCCCGCTTCCCAACTACCGGCAGATCTCCTTCCCTGGTGACAATTTTCCATTGAATCGACCGGTGAGCCCTGCACCGTCTGAAGGCGTGACCACTTTCCCCTCCCCCACCCGTGCGGCCTCTGCTGCTATGCCCTCATGACGCTGGTCCTGAGAGTTCTCGCCATCCTGTCCTCCCTCGCGGTCTGCAACATCGCCCTGGGCCAGGGAAGCAAGGCCGATTACGAGCGGACATCGAATCTGCGGACGCAGGCCAGGGGCAAACTCCTCAAGGGATGGGTGGAGGCTCGCTGGCATCCGGACGGAACACAATTCTGGTACCAGAACAAACTGGGGGACGGCCAATCGGAATTCGTGGTGGTGGAAGCGGCCACCGGGAACAGGACGGTCATCCCGAATGGATCCAGATTGCTCCGAGCCCTGGAGGAATCCCTCGAACATGAATTCAAGGAGGACGAACCGGTGCTGGAGGCCGTCCTCCTGACGGAAGGGAAAACCGCACTCCTCCGGTCCCGGGGAAAGACATTTCATTACAGCCCCACCACCGGTCAACTGAGGGAACACGGGGAAGAAATCGCCCCCTCGAGGAAAAGCCTGCAGCCGGGCGGCGGCACCCGGCAGCGCTTCCAGCGTTCCACTCACACTTCACCCGATCGCCAGTGGAAGGTGGAAGTGCGGGAGGGGGATCTCTTCACGAAACCGACGGAAGGCGGAGAGGACATCCGCTTCACCGAGGGGGCCGGACTGGAGCGTGTCAGCATCTTCTGGGCGCCCGATTCCAAACGCTTCGTCGCCTTTCACCGCACTCCCGGAGAAGATCACATCGTGCACGTGATCGAGTCCTCCCCTGCCGATCGGGTGCAACCCAGACTCAAATCGTGGCGCTACACCAAACCCGGGGACAGGATTGCCCAAACCCGGCTTGTCCTCTGTGACCTGGAAGCGAAGAAGCAACTGCCTCTCGATCACGACCTCTTCCCCAATCCGTGGAGCATCGGAAACCTGCGCTGGGCCGCCGATTCGTCCCGTTTCACCTTCCTCTACAATCAGCGCGGACACCAGGTCATGCGCATCGTGACGGTGGACTCCCGGACCGGCGAAACCGGTTCCCTGATCGAGGACGCCCCCGAAACATTTTTCAACTACTTCCAGAAACTCTTTCATTACTACCTCGATAACCGTGGTCAAATCATCTGGATGTCGGAGCGCGACGGCTGGAATCACCTCTATCTCTTCGACTCCACAAGCGGAAAACTGGTCAACCAGGTCACCAGGGGAAATTGGGTGGTGCGGGGGGTGGACCGCATCGATCCCGAAAAGCAGCAGATCTGGTTCCGCGCCTGCGGCATGAACCCGGAAGAGGATCCCTACCACATCCATTACTGCCGTATCAATTTCGACGGATCCGGACTCGTTCGCCTCACGGCGGGCGACGGAACCCACAACATCCGCCTCTCCCCCGACCGCCGGTATGTCATCGATCACTACTCCCGCGTTGATCTCCCTCCCGTTCATGAACTTCGCCGCAGCGAGGACGGCAGCCTGGTGACCCGGCTCGAGGAAGCTGACATCAGCCGGTTGCAGGACATCCCCGGCTGGTCCATGCCCGAACGGTTCGTGGCCAAGGGACGGGACGGGAAGACCGATATCTGGGGGGTGATTCACCGTCCCAGCCAACTCGACCCTGCCCGGGAATACCCCGTGGTCGAGAAGATCTATGCCGGTCCGCACGGCCACTATGTTCCCAAACGGTTCTATGATTTCTTCACCGCCATGGACATCGCGGAACTCGGCTGCGTGGTGGTGGTTATCGACGGAATGGGCACCAACTGGCGCTCCAAGGCTTTCCACGACGTGTGCTGGCAGAACCTCAGGGACGCCGGGTTCCCCGACCGCATCCGCTGGATGCAGGCCGCGGCACGGAAATACCCCTACCTCGATCTTTCCCGCGTCGGGATCTACGGTGGATCCGCGGGGGGCCAGAACGCCCTCGGAGCCCTCCTCTTCCACCCCGATTTCTACAAGGTCGCGGTCTCCGACTGCGGATGCCATGACAACCGCATGGACAAGATTCACTGGAACGAGGCCTGGATGGGGCTGATGGGGCCCCACTACGCGGAAAACTCCAACGTGACCCACGCCCACAAGCTACAGGGCAAACTCTTCCTCACGGTGGGCGAACTTGACACCAACGTCGATCCGGCCTCCACCATGCAGGTCGTCAATGCCCTCATCAGGGCCGACAAGGACTTCGACTTTCTCCTCGTCCCGGGGGCCAAACACGGGGTCGGGGAAACCCCCTACCTGCGACGACGACGGCAGGACTTCTTCGTCCGGCATCTCCTCGGGGTAGAACCCCGGGAGAACTAGGACCATGGCGGGGTCTCCCACCCCGGCGGCCAGCCCACATACCTTGAATTTGGTATTCTCCTCCCAATTCTCTTGTCCCTCCTGCCATTCCTATTCTTGATAAGATCCCGTAAAACATCGTAGCCTGAACGAGGATTCAGCTTCCCTCCAGAGTTCTACAACCTTCCCACCAATGCCCATGAACTACTTTTCCTCGATTCTGGCCACTGCCCTCGTCCTCGTCATATCGAATCCGACCCATCTGCAGGCCCAGGCGGTCCTCCTCGACTGGGATCAGAACTGGGTCTTCCTCAACCCCACCCGCGGAGCTCTCCCGCGCAATTCAGAAGGAGTGGGCCCTCATCCCGTGGGCACCACCCCCTGGTCCGCCCCCAAGGCCGATTTCGACGCCACTTACACGGGCCCGTCCTTCTCCGTCTCCTCTCCCGGGTTTGAAGCGGGCCCCGGGAACGGCCCCTTCGGCTATGGCACCATCGACTACCTCGGCAATCCCATCCCTGCTCCGGGGGAATTCGACAGCCTTACCACTCTCCACATCACTCCGCCCAGCGGAGTCCGATACACCAGTTATTTCCGCACCACCTTCACCGTGCCTGACGACGGAAACGAATACAGCAATCCGGTTATTCGCTACATCATGGATGACGGTGGGTTCATCTACCTTGACGGGGAACTTGTCCTGGCCGTCAACATGCCGGCCGGGAGCAGCGACACCTACCTTGCCGTGGCGAGCAACACCGCCAATACGGAGACGCATCTTCGCGAGGCCCCGCTCAACCTGGCTCCGGGCACCCTCACCGGGGGCAACGAGGAATCCTCCCTCACCGGCAACACCACCGTCGAAAAGCAGGTGCTCAGCCTTCTGCCGGGAGAACACACCATTGCGGTCTCTCTCCACAGCTACAAGAATGACAGTTCCGATCTCTTCCTTGCCCTCCAGGTGCAGGCGGGCGAACCCAAGTGTGTCATGACCGTCACCGTCTCCGATGTCGTAGTGAACGACGGGGGCACTCCCAGTAATCCAGTCGATGACACCATTGACTTCACCGTGAATGTCACCGCCACCGGAGAATTCGGGGAGGCCTGGAAAATCATGGCCCCCGGCAGTGCCACCCACGAAGCCGGCGGAGCCTACGACACGGACGTCGAGATCAGCAGGATTCCCATCGGGGAATTCGCCTCCGGATCTCTCAACCTCACCATCGAGGATGCCGATGACCCACTGTGCTACACCGTGGCAACCGTGGGTGCGCCCCAGATCATTGCCAGCGATCTCCGCACCGGAACCGCGGTGTCTGTCAAGACCTTCCCCGGTTCCGATACCACCGGCTGGGTCATCAATGGCCTTGAGCGCACCATCACGATGAACAATCCCGGCGGTGGCCCGTGGCAGCTCACCAGTGAGGTGCTCAATCTCTCTTCCTCCCGCGATGTGCTGTTCAGCGGAGTGCTCCAGATCGATGACTCCTCCAGCGGCACCGAGGACGTTGATACTTTTCTTGCCACTCTCATCATCGACGGCGACATCGATAATCCCGTCAATCTCATCACTCCGCACGATACGGTCTTGCCAGACGGCATCCTCAGTGGTGCGGAACTCGCCCCCGCCCCGGGAAGTTTCACCCTCGAACTGAATCACCTCATTCCCCGCAGCGCCCGCTCCGTGCAACTCGTCATCGAGGCTCTCAACAACTCCGCGAGCGAAGTCTTCACCGTCCGGGACCTCGTCTTCAGCCAACCGGGGGGCAACGCCCCCAGGACCCCTCTCCTTGTGGAACGCGTGGGCGACAACCTGGTCTTTACGTGGCCCAGCGGCACAGGATCGCTCTACAATCTCCGCAGCGTGGCGGAAAACTTCTCCCAGGACCCCTTCGAGTGGCCCGTCTTCGCTGGTCACGCCTCCATCGTGGCCACTCCACCCGAGAACACCCTCACTGTTCCCCTCCCCCCCGATCCCACCCGACTCTTCGTCATCGAGTCCTTCCCCGCGCCTCCCA
>Ga0315338_1001826_pt1 | contig 23945 bp, 18 predicted proteins | sample ASW8metaG_FD_204518 | JGI IMG/M metagenome (GOLD analysis project Ga0315338, IMG submission 204518) | Ammonia-oxidizing marine archaeal communities from Monterey Bay, California, United States - ASW #8 | ecosystem: Environmental > Aquatic > Marine > Coastal | place: USA: California | collected... | reverse complement strand
ATATCACCCTCTTTTGCCTTTCTGAATATTAACTCCATATTATTCTGCATATTAAAATCTACCCATCATACCACTATAATAGAACCATTATCCCAAAAACAAAAAACCCGCCAACTAAGACGGGTTTCTTTTAGTAGCGGGGGTAGGATTCGAACCTACGACCTTCGGGTTATGAGCCTCACACAGTTTCTTCTATTTTAAATTAACTGGAGGACGATTGGGCGTCGATTTGATCCAAAAACATTAAAATCCACAAAGGTGTGGATTCGAGGGAATAGTACTAATGTAATATATATTTGTCAATATGTAATATATTTCTTACATTATAATTATTAATTAATTAATAAAGGATGAGTTAAATGAAATTTCTGAATAATTATTCAAATAGAGAATTAAATATCTGGGCAGAGTTAATATTAGATATACTAGTGTCATTTTATTTTTTCCCTAAAATATTTCCTTTAATAATTGATGGTCAGTTATATAGTGATGCATTAGTTGGCATAATCACGACTTCAATTATACTTGCTATCGTTTACTCAATAGTTGTTTTTGGAGCTATTAACGCCCTTACAAAAAGAGAAGAAAAAGATGAACGGGATTATATTTACGAATTAAAAAGCTATAGAATAAGTTATTATCTCTCTCATGGGGGTATTCTCGGCATAATATGCTTAATTGTTTTCAACGCCCTATATCAAGAAAATATTGGTTTATTAACTCCCCCTAAAATCGCTATGATATTGCTTATTATAGCACTTTTATCTTCAACTGGAAAATCCTTAACTCAGCTATTTAATTATAGAAAAAACATCTAAGTGAAAAAACAAAGAATAAATAATCAAATTCGCCGATTGCGATTTGAGGCTAATGAAATGACTCAGGCAGAGTTAGCTGAAAAAGCAAGTGTAACACGACAAACGATTATTGCACTTGAAGCTCAAAAATATTCACCATCTCTTGAACTTGCATTTCGAATAGCTAATGTTTTTGATGTACCATTAGAAGAGGCGTTTCAGTACAATTAAACCCACTCATCGGGTTATGAGCCCAACATAAATAAACAAAAAACCCGCCAAAAGACGGGTTTTCATTGTAGCGGGGGCTGGATTTGAACCAGCGACCTCCGGGTTATGAGACCGACCTAAATCCAGAAATAAAAAACCAAGCTACTGGGCCAAGATATTTGACCCAGAGGCGTTACATTCAATTTTTTAAAAAAGATTACACACATTGTAACGCTATTTTTTGGCACATTACATTGTTGAGTGATTATTTGTAATTTTCTTTATGAAACGCCTCTGCCTCAAATAAAGGATTGAAGATGAAAAGATTATTATTAATTGCATTATTACTAATTGTTGGGTGTTCTCAAAAATCCGTAGATAAAACCACCGGCGCAGATCAAGAACCGGCGCTTACTATTGATCGTATCGTCTCGCAACCGTCGATTACTGGTACAGCGCCATCCTCTCCCTCTTGGTCAGCCGACAGCCGCCAAGTCGCGTTCCTCTGGAACGACTCTGGATTGCCACGCCGCGAGATATGGATTGTAAAGGGCGACGGCTCAGGACTGCGTCAGCTCACCTCGGAGATTGAAGGCACTGGAGGCGTAGATCTATTCGTGTGGACCCCCGATGGGGCAGACCTTATCTATTTACGCTCCGGCGACATATGGCGCGTATCATTCGCGAATGGTCACGGGAAGCGCCTCACGGAGACCGGGGGCAACAAGTCGAACCTGACTGTCTCACCTGACGGTCGATATGCCTCCTTTCTTCAAGACGGCGACCTCTGGCTCTTCCATTTGGGGACAAGCACGCTGACCCGGGCGACGGAGGTCAGTGTACCGTCCATTTCCAGCGTGCCACTTGGTCGGTACAACCGTCCCGACGTCGAGATTGGTCCATACGTTTGGGGTGGCCCTACATACGCCTGGTCTCCTGACAGCCGGACTATTGCGGTGCATTACGTTGATCGCCGGAACTTGCGAACGGTACCGTTCCCGTACTATCTGGGCAAAGAGACTCTTGTAAACAACCTTCGCCGGGGATACCCCGGTGACCCGAACGAGCACCGCACAATTGGTTTCTATGGAGTCGAAAGCGGCGACTTGACGCTGTTGAACCTTCCGGACCCTACGGCCAACCGTATTGTAGCATTTTCCTGGTCCCCCTCTGGAACCTTACTACTTGATCGAGAGTCGGATACGGCGGTGGATCGTTGGTTGCACACCGTCGACCCAGTTGATGGTAGCATGCAGGAAATCTGGCACGACCATCGAGAAACACGCGTATATACATCCATCGCATCTGCCTGGCACTCCGACGGCGAGCGCGTGGTGTTCCTCAGCGACCTTGGTGATCATTATGGACTTTATCTTCTAACTCCCGGAAATGGAACACCGAATCTACTAACGAATGAGTCTTTCGATGTCACAAGCGAACCCTTTATAGTGTCGCCTGCAAACATGATCTTTTTTCAGTCCAATGAGCCGAGCCCGTACGAGCGTCAGGTTTTTCGTATCCCAGATGAAGGAGGAACTGCAACACGCGTCACCACTCTGCCTGGTCAACACCGACCCTACCCGTCACCCGATGGGACAAGGGTAGCGCTTCTGCATAACAGTGACCTGAGCCCGCCAGAGCTCTACCTATTGGATACTCGGAACGACTTACCCGAGAACCGGGTCACCACGTCACCTACTCCTGAGTTCATACGTCGATCTTGGGTCCAGGCACGGTACGCGACTTTCCCGAGTCGAATCGATGACTACACACTGCACGCACGCATTCTCGAGCCGGCCAGCCTCAAGCCAGGAAAGCGGTATCCTGTCGTATTCGGCCCTGCGTATTCGAATACGGTGCGCAACCGTTGGGCCGGAACGATTGGCCTACTACACCAGCTTTTAGTCGAACGCGGCTACATTGTGGTCCAGGTCGATGTGCGAGGAAGCACAGGATACGGTCGGGCATTTCGGGAGGAGTTTCTCACAGACTTTGGCGGCAGAGATATCGATGACCTCGAGAGCGCTGTCAATTACCTGTCTACGCTGCCTTACGTAGATCCAGAACGAGTCGGTATCTGGGGTAGCAGCTACGGGGGAACACTCACTATCTACTCGCTCTTCAAGAAGCCGGGATTGTTTAAGGCCGGAGTCGCCGGGGCGGCAGCGGTGGACCCGTACTTCTTCGGTACAGACGATGTTGCTATAGTGCGACGCCCACAGAGCCATCCGGAGGCATTCACCCGGGGGGCTGCACAGTACGCAGGCAACTTGGAGGATCACTTGCTTATCATCCACGGAATGCAAGATGACGTGGTGCCATTCAAGACGACGGTGGTGCTGGCGGAAGAGTTGATGCGCTTAGGCAAGGACTTTGATTTTGCCTTTGCTCCCGGGGCAACCCATGGCTGGACACGCCCGACCCACTATGCTCGCTACCTATTTGGCAAGCTCGTAGCTCACTTTGATCGGTATCTGGAACCAGGGTCTCAATAGCTTCCTCACGGCGACTTTTTTTGTGGGATGTTGGGTAATTTTGAATATGAAAAAATAGAATTAACAAAGCGAAGCATCGAATTATACAACTAGTAGATTATGCCGTTTTATAAAGAAATACCATAATGCTGTTGAAATAAGCATAATAATTCCTCCTGTAAATGATGTAATTAATGATGTCTTTAAACCATTAATTAAAATCTGTGGTGAAATATTACTGATTTCTGGTACTGCACTAAATGCGGCATTGACTCCAATATATGTGGCTGAGATACCAACCAGAGCACTAAAGATACCCAGTAACACAATACCATTAGTATTGTAGGGTTCTTTAATATTTTTTACTGAAATAAAAATGATACTACCTACTATGATGAGTAATACCATCATAAAGGGCCCACCATTTAATAAAGTCTCTAACATCTTAAGTCTCCTTGTTTTTCAATTTCATAAGATTCTTACTTATTATTTCGAATATGTCTTTTCTATTCTTATCATTTTTTTCATCTATATAGGGTTGATATTCAAGTAAATCTCCAGGCTGACAGTCCAGAACAATACAGATCTTTTCCAGTGTCTCAAATCTAACGCCTCTGACATTTCCATTTTTTAACATAGATAAATTTGTCAATGAAAGTCCGACGGCTTTAGATAGCTCAGTGAGCGAGATCTTTCTTTTCACTAACATAGCATCTAGATGAATTGTGATAGGCATATTATAGATTCGATAACTTAGTTTATTATTAAGATGGAACATACTTGGTATTAAGTATAATGGCAAGTATTTTAAGTATTACTTAAAACTTTTATACAAAGGATTATACTAATTACCCACCAATCAGGTTATGAGTCTGATTTATACCAATGAGACTTTTTTTGATGATGGAATTCTCTTAGTTTCCTACTATGAGGATGCTACTCACATTCTTAGTCTTATCATCTATGATCCTAGCGCAATTTGGGAAAGTTGAGATCAGTGTAGATGATCGACTTCTTAGAGATAGTGAAAGGCAAAAGATTTCTTCTATCCGAGATGAAATAAACAGGTTTTTTTCTGGCCGGATCTGGGATGAAAAATTCGAAAGCCTAAAAATCCCCCTCTATATATCCATTGCTTTTCAAGGTATCGCGCAGAAAGGCGGCATGGAGACATACCACGCTCAGGTTCTAGTTTCTGATGGCATGGACATTCGCTACTTTGATAAGTCAGTCCAGTTTCATTACAATCCTGCCGGATCTATTCAGTTCGACCCAGTAATTTTTGACCCCTTGGGTAGTTTTTTTGCTTTTTATGCCTACACAGTTTTGGCAGGCTGGATGGATACTTACGAATTTTATGGAGGAAACCATCCTTATGACCAAGCCCGGGAGATAGCACTACGAGGTATGGCTTCTGATTATCCTAAGGGATGGAGTACTCGTGTACAATTATTGAAAGAAGTGACTGGTAATAAAGGCCTGAGAGAAGCTCGTTTTGCCTTTTATGTGGCCATGGATCTATTCGAACAAGGGAAACCAGATAATGCCCTAATAGAATTTGGCCTTATGATGGAAGGCCTAGAGATAGTATTTCGACAATTCCCTACAGGACGCACGCTTTATTTCATTAATGCTCATCGAGAGAAGCTAGTCCATCGCCTCAATCTCTTAGGTCAAGAAGAGATGTTATTTCGCCTTTCTGAAATGGACCCGGCCCATAAGGATAAATATATACGAGGTTTAAAAAAGAGATAGTTTATTCTTTAATGATATCCGTAGACCGTTTTTTCCTACGGATATAGTAATCAAACACAATACTCCCCCAGTATAGCCAGGGAAGAATATCTTTATCCTTTACCTTGCGAATCTGTTTTGTATGGCGACGTCTTTTCCAGATCACATGTGGATGGAAGAAAATCCAAAATAATGATTGTACAATTCCAATCATGTGGTTCATGTCGAATCGAACCATTGAATAAATCAAAGCGACAAATTCGAGTGCGATTCGTATCGGTGCAATATATAGAGTAAGAGGTAAACTGTAATTGGTGAGTACCATCAACATTGAATTTCGATGGTTTAAATATTGTTTTTTCCGGGAAAACATGGGCAGTGTCATTGCATTTTTATGATATACTACTGCACTGGGAATGGCCCAGGTTTCTTTACCCATAAGTTGAAATTTCCAGCAAAGATCAATTTCTTCTTGGTGGGCAAAAAATTTCTCATCAAATCCACCAACTGTTTCAAAATCATCCTTCCGAACCATAAGTGCCGTCCCACTTGCCCAAAATACGGGGCGCATGCCGTCATATTGACCTTCATCAGTTTCTAATTCCTGAAATATACGACCTCGTGCAAAAGGGAACCCCAATACATCTAACCAGCCTCCAGCCCCGCCTGCATAATCAAATTTGGATCGTTCAAAAAAGTTTAAGATTTTTGGCTGGACTGCAGCAACCTTGGTATTTAGTCTCAAAAAATCTGCCAATGGCTCTAGCCAATTTGTATCCTGAATTGTATCATTATTTAAAAATACAAGGTAGTCCCCATTAGAAGCTTTGGCACCACGATTGCACCCACCTGCATAACCATAATTATAATCATTTTCGATCAAAATAACATGGGGGAAAGTTCGACTTACCCAATCCGAGCTGTCATCGGTGGAGGCGTTATCCACCACAATAATCTCAAGGTTTTCGTATTCTGTCTGGACCAGTGATTCCAAACATTCAGCAAGCACCTCGACCCCGTTCCAATGGGGAATGATGACGGATACTTTTGGATGGTCCATGGAAATTATTGAATGGGGGAGATACCCCTTTTATCCTATTCCTGCTTTAGGTCTTGCAGCAGATTTTGAGCTACAGGATCATTGGGGTTTTTATCTAGCCATTCGGTGAGAACAGATTGGGCTTCGGTTATCATATCTAATTGCTTATAGGTAAAAACTAATGAGGATACAATCTGTGTGAAATAATTTCGCCATTGTTCCATTTCATTCTTAGAAGTAAGGCGATCTCCATTTTCAACAGATTTGAAATCTGCATAGAGGCCTTCAAAAATAGTTTTTCCAATTTGAAATGAATCTAACTCTGAAATGTATACTTGACCATAATCCACCTTATCTCTAATAGTGAGATCATTTCTGGTAATGAGGATATCCATAATGCGGTTAAGTTCCTCTTTATCCCCTAATTCACCAAATAATCGAGCTAACTGGTAATGTAGTTCCTTCGCATCAAAACGAATGGTTCGTTCTGGAATGTTATCTTGCATTTTATTTATGACACTTAACGCCTTTTTACGGTGTATTTCTGCTTTTTCTGGATTAGTCTTTTCAAAATCTTTAAAGACCATGTAGTGGTAGGCCGCCAACTGCATATGTGCACTTCTCAAATTCTGGAGGAGGCGAATATTTGTAGATGGAAAATAAAATACATCATCCCTTCCTAAGTTTCTGTAAAGATAACCTGGTTTAAAATCCTTTGACCAAACCTCACCTTCAAGCTTATTCCATTCTTCAGCTTCAATGTCTTTTTCCCATATATCAGAACCAAATCCAGACATAAGGTTGGTCCACATACGTTCTTCGTTGATAGGGTTTCGCTTATCCACTTGAAAAGGACGGAGGCGGTAGACCAATCCTTCCATTTCTATATAATCTTCAAGGCCAAGGCGATTATTGGACGGAACGGTAACTGCAAAATAAATAGGATATTTCCATTTGGCGTCAGAAATAATCTTCAAAATCATCATATCTTTTACCATCAGAGCCGCTCCAGCATAAGTGGGCTCTACTCTCCATTCGATGAATCCATCTTTATTTTTATCAGACTTTGGAGCGGGGATCTGAACGTTCCTTGATTTCCATGGCTGGAGACCAGATGAAATATCTAAGACCTGATTGTCAGTCATATTAATAAATCGTTCTAACTCGCGCCCTTCTTTATCAACCTGGCCACGCCGAGAATCTCGAAGTTGGCGAATATACCACTCTGTATTTAAAAGACTTAAATTCGCCACAGTAATATCTTTACGTATGCCTTCTACTTCCTGTAAATACCATAATGGGAATGTATCATTATCACCATTAGTGAAGATAATAGCATTGGGTTCACAGGATTGCAAAATATTATAGCTGTAATCCCAAGCAAGGCGATTATCAGAACGATCATGTTCATGATAATTGGCTTTTAGCATCATCCCTGGCATAGCCAGTAATAAGACAAAGAATGTACCAACCACTATATTTTTTGAAATTGGTTTATTTTTTAGCAACTGTAGTATACGATCGCCTAAGGCCGCCACCGCAATAGATATCCACATGGAAAAAGCAAAGAAACTGCCCACGTAAGAATAGTCTCTTTCTCGTGGTTGAGGATCATCTTGATTTACAAAAATGATAATAGCAAGTCCTGTCATTAGAAATAGACTGAATACAGAGAAAGCCTGATCTCGGTCTTTTTGAAAATGGAAAAACATTCCCCAGAGACCCATCAAAAATGCAAGAGGAAAACCAAATTGAAACCAATCTACACCATCTTGGTTAGTATTTGCACCGTAAGCAGTGACATACTGATCCGTGCTTGGTCCTCGTCCAGCAAATTGCCATAGAAAATATCGCCAGTACATTTTCTTTACCTGATAGCTCCAGAAATAACTCCACTGCTTATCTAATCGATATGTTTTGTATTTCCGTTCCTGAGATGAGGAATATTCCCTCCCATTGGTTGGTCGACCAACGGCTTCGTGCTTGGGAGGCAAACCACCATACCTACGGGGAAATTGAAACATTTGACCATATTGTTCCCGTTCCATATATGCAATGGCACGAGCCACTGTAGAGGGATCATTCTCATTAATAGCAGGATTCTGACCAGAACGAATAAAAATTATTCCATAACTTGAGTATCCAATCAGAATAAGAACTACTGATGTAAGTGCCAATGCATATTGAAATTTTTTCATTATAATAGTACTAGCCATTCCTGCCACAACTAACACACTGAGAATAATCACCATAGCCAAACCAATGCTGTCTACCAGTTTTGGTATTCCATTAATAATACCAACATTTATCACTAAATAAACGGCACCCGTTGCGGCAGTTGTAATCAGAAACCCTTTGAAAGTAAAATTAAATTTTTTAAAATAAATTATAAGAGCCACAAATGGAAGGGCCAAAAGATTTAATAAGTGTACACCAGTAGCGAGGCCAATCATATAGGCAATAATAAGTATGTAACGTTCATTTCCTTTCTCATCTGCGCGTTCTGCCCAGTGAAGAATAAGCCAAACTACGATTGCTGTAAAAAATGTAGAAAAACCATAAACTTCAGCCTCAACAGCATTAAACCAATGTGAATCAGTAAAAGCAAATGTAAGTGATCCAACTAAAGATCCACCAAAAACAATTATAGCGTCCATTTGTGTTTGAATCTTACCACGATAGTTTGATATCAATTTTACTGTAGAGAGATACAGGTACATTATGGCCAACGAACTAACCAGCGGTGAGATCAAGTTTACGCGAAAGGCAATATCTGGGTTAAAAGGAATCATAGAAAAGACACGCCCAATAATTAAATACAGTGGGCTTCCTGGTGGATGAGGCACCCCAAGTATATAAGATGTAGCAATGAATTCTCCTGAATCCCAATAAGGGACCGTATCAGCCATGGTGAGTAAATAAATCAGGAATGAAAAGGCCAGCGTAAGCCCCGCAATAATACGGTTCATTCGGATGTAGTCGGGATGAATCAAGTGTTAATCTTTCTTCTTTTTCTTAGTTTTCTTTGGTGACTTAGGCTTCTTTTTAGGTTTGGGTTTTTCTTTTTTTACCTCAGCTTTTTTAGATTCTTCAGATTCTGTATTTAGATCTTTAGCTGTATTTTCTTCAACACCTTTCTTTTGTTCATCTATGTAGTTAAGTTTTAATTCACTTAGGCTATGAATAATATATTGCTCTTCCCATTCACTTAGATTTCCCTTCATTTTGGTCTGAAGCATATCCAGCAGGTCAATATAATAGGTTGCTTGTTCCATGTTTCGTTCTAAGCTATCGGATACGGGATTTTTGACTTTCCCTAAAGATATCCATGCACTTTGGACGAATGTATTCACTAAGTGAATAAATAACTGATCTTCTTTTTTTAATTGTTCTTCGGCCATGATATTCCTCTTAAGTGGATTGTATTCAATTCGAATAATAATGTTTCAAAAATAGCCGAGGAAAATACATCATATCGAATATTAAATCGAATAAACTAATGAATCACGAAATATTAACTTGCTCTAGTTTATCTTGATATTCATTAATGAATCGCTCTCGGATGAGTTGATGTTCTGGCTGATTCAAATTTGGATCCTCTTTTACCAATTTAAAAGCAGCTTGGCGTGCTTTTCTCAAAATAGGTCCATCTGTTACCATATCTGCAATTTTATATTTTAAAAACCCACTTTGACGTATACCGAAGAATTCTCCCGGCCCGCGAATTTTTAAATCTTCATCAGAAATTATAAAACCATCATTGGTTGATTCCATAATTCGTAGACGTTTTTTCGAGTTATCTGAAAAATTTCGGCGCACGAGAATACAATAGCTTTTTTCACGGCCTCTACCCACACGGCCTCGAAGTTGGTGAAGTTGTGTAAGTCCAAAGCGTTCTGCATGCTCTATCAGCATAACCGTGGCGTTTGGAATATCTATCCCCACTTCGATGACAGTAGTGGAAATCAGAATATGAATCTCATTCTTGGTGTACGCATCCATTACGTTATCTTTTTCATCTTTTTTCATTCGCCCATGAATAAGGCCAACTTTTAACTCCGAAAATATTTTTTTAGAAAGATTTGCGTGCATTTCCACCGCCGCAATTAGATCGGACTTCTCCGTCTCCTCCACTAGTGGATATACCACCATACACTGTCGACCAGCAGATACTTCATCTTTCATAAATTGATAGACTTTTTCCAGTCGCCCCTCTTCTACTACTTTAGTCACTACAGGTATACGATTTTTTGGCATTTCATCAATAATAGATAAATCCATATCTCCATGGTAGGTAATGGCAAGAGTACGAGGGATAGGCGTGGCTGTCATAGCCAACAAATGAGGGTTCAATCCTTTTGCAATTATGTTTCCCCGCTGAATGACACCAAACCGATGTTGTTCATCAACAATAGCTAAACCCAGTGTTTTAAAGACCACATCCTTTTGAATGAGAGCGTGTGTACCAATAATTATATTAATCCCACCATCCGCTAGACTTTTAAGTATTGATTTTCGTTCTTTGGTGGCTGTACCACCCACTAAGATGGCACAAGTTATGTGGGCTATTTCCATATGCTTTTTAAAGGATTCAAAATGCTGATGGGCCAAAATTTCCGTGGGCGCCATTACTGCCACTTGCACTTTGTTAGACACCGCAATAGCTGCGGCCAATACAGAGACAATTGTCTTCCCAGAACCAACATCTCCCTGTAAAAGACGGTTCATAGAGTAGGGGCGAGCCATATTATCCTTGATCTCTTTGATTACCCGCTTCTGGGCGTCGGTCAGTTCAAAATCCAAGCTATCGGAAATCAATTTCACTTGAGGTCCGGTCTTATTTAATGCCTTTGTCCCTGTCTTTTGGATGGATGATTTACGCAAAGCCATGAGCATTTGTAGAAAAAAGTGTTCATCAAACTTGAGTCGGTGGACCGCTTCATTTAATTCTGATTCTGAATCAGCAAAATGAATATTTCGTAAAGCACTATTAATATTAGTTAATTCATTTTTCTTACAGAATTCAGGTGAAAAATGGTCGGGTATTTCTTTTAAGGAGTCGGAAATTATTTTAATTAATCGTCTGAGGCTCCGGCTATCTAGCTTTGTCTTATTTAATTCGGCAGAAATAGAATAAAGTGGTATTACCGATCCTGAATTTACCGGATCTTCATCCGTTTTCAATTTGTCATATTCTGGATGAACGATCTGGAAGCCATTGAAAAATTCTACTTTCCCACTTACGGCAAGACGATCTCCTACCTTAATTGCTTTTTTTAAATAACGAGCCCCATTAAACCAGGTAAGGGTTATCGAACCCTTACCATCGGATAAAATGGCCTGAAAATATTGGCGGCGCTTTCCCTTTCTCAGGTCTGCTGCTTGAACTTTTCCGATTACGGTTACATCCGTGTCAACCCGAAGCTTTGAAATGGGGGAAACTGTTGTACGATCTAAATGTTTTCGCGGATAATAATTAAGGAGATCCAACACCGTATTGATGCCGATAGCAGAAAAAGCATCCGCCCGGACCGGACCGACACCTTTAATAGATTGAAGTGATGTAGAAAAAGATAAGGCCTTATCAGGCACAACTAATCATTTCCATTCCTTGCGATAGGTATAAGTCACGGTTTGGGATCCATTTGCGGGAATGGAAAGGGGGAAATGAATTGTTGAGGCATCCTTTTTACGGTAATTTTCAGAAGCGTCGCGCACTACCCAGTCACCATAAATATGTTCAATTAACCTCACTTTTATCTCTTTAGAGAGGGTATTCGTAACTTCAATACTGATGGATCCTTCTTCGCTTTTCTTCTGACGATCATAATTCAATATAGTTCGCTTTCCCACAACATCAAAAGCTCGCCCAGAGATAATGGTTGCCATCGCGCCTTTTGGTACTTGGCGAATCTCATCTTCACCCACAAATTCAATAGCTCCACTAGTTGCAGATTGATAAAGCTGAATCTTCCCTTTTGGTAGCGGAACGCCAAGATTATTATTTTCAGTATTGGCGATTTGGTACTCTATACCAAGGGGCTCTTCCTTTTGACTCTGCTCATCATTCTCAAATAAATAAGTCTTTTGGAAAGAAACTTTTCTCGACTGGTAAAGTCGTGTCGTTATGCTTTCTTTTCCATTAAGCCTCACTTTTCCTCCCAAGCTATATATATGATAATCACCCAACTGTTCTTCTTTTGGCTCAGCATCTTCGTTAGGTGTTGGCATAGATCGCATCATCATCGGTGGCAAATTCATGTGGTCGTTTTGTTTTAGTATCCCTTCTACAAGTTGAAGAGAAACATTATTAAAATCCAAATTGCTGTTATTCTTGATATAGGCTTCTGCTAAAAATTCAGCATTTTCCCCAGATTCATCCAAAATAAGCCGGTAGATTGCATCCCAATCAAATCCTTTCGTTAGATAAATAAGGCTTCCACGAACAGGACCAGATTTTTTTTCTGGTGATATGGTCCAAGTGAGAGAAGGCTTAAACATCGCCTTATCGAGTTGTCCAGGAACGCTAATATAATCCACTCTATCCCTATTGAATGAAATAGTAGATCGCTTCCGGGTTATAGTAATGGTGTTGCCGCTAATCTCCACCAATGTTCCTGTAAGAGAACTACCATTTATAAATTCTACATCAATGGTCTCACCTAAATAGTTGTAAAGATATTTAGAGAAATGGAAAACATCTTGGTTAAATCGCTGCATATTTACAGTAGCATTATTCAGAGTTAGAAATGGTGAATCTATAATCATCCCAGATGGGAGATTGTCCCAAGAGACTGTATTATTGCCCGGTTGAATATTCCATGCAACAGGTTGTTTTATTAGAGCGAACCCATCCTTATACATAGTCATGGTAGCATGGTTCGATTGTGCAGTTATAAAAGACGCAGATATTAGAACTCCTATGATCTTCTTCATTTCAACATTTCCAAATTTGCTTTTACGAGGTCGAATTCTGCAGTCATATCTTTTAATTTTTGCTTTTCATGGGTTACCACATTTTCCGGTGCCCGTCTTACAAAATTCTCATTCGCTAATTTTTTTTCAGTGCCCGCAAGGTGTCCTTTTAATTCATTCAATCGTTTTGAATGGCGGTCAATTTCTTGGTCTAAATTTATTAATCCTTTTAGCGGAACAAATAGTTCCATTTTTTTAATCACTGCAGTAGCTGATTGGCTAGGTTTTTCAAGGTCTTTCCCAAGGGTAATGTGTTCAATCTGCCCCAATGTTTTAATAATATTTTCAAATGATTCAATCTTGGCTTGATGTCCATTAACATTTCGAATGACTAAATCAGCTTTTTTGGTCTGCGGTACATTCATCCGACTTCTTATAGTTCGAATAGCAGTAATTATTTCTTTTAGAAGTACCATTGATGTATCCGCTTCTTCATCAGCTTGATCTTTATTCCCATTGAGCCAGGGTGATACAATAAGATCTAAATCCGATTCATGCCTAAAATAAGACCAAATTTCTTCAGTAATAAATGGAGAATAAGGATGGAGCATTGTCAATATACCTTTAATGGTATGTACGGCCACAGCTCTAGAAATGTTAGCTTTGCCAGTATCTTGACCATAGAATCTTGTTTTAGCTATCTCGATATACCAATCGCAGAAGTCACTCCAGGTGAACTCGTAAATGGCTTTGGCCGCTTCGTTGAAGTGGAACCGATCCAGCTGGTGGTTTACTCGAATGGCCGTTTGGTTCAATTGACTTAAAATCCACCTTTCTGGCAGATCCAGTTCGACATTATTTAAATCAACTTCCGGGGTTTTACTTTCCTCAAGATTCATATGGACAAACCGAGATGCGTTCCAAAGTTTGTTCATAAAATTTCTGCCAATTTCTAACCGTGATTTAGAAAAAAGGACATCTAAACCCTGAGGCGCCATAAGCATAACACCGAAACGCGTTGCATCAGTCCCGTACTCTTTAAAAAGATCAAAAGGATCTGGAGAATTCCCTAGTGATTTACTAAATTTTTTACCTTTCTCGTCCCTAAGTATAGATGTGAAATACACATTTTTAAATGGAATCTCATCTAAAAATTCATAACCGGCCATGATCATTCGTGCCACCCAAAAGAAAATAATATCTGGACCAGTGACCAATGTGTTGGTAGGATAAAATGTAGTTAGATCCTGATCAGTATTTGGCCAGCCATGTACAGCAAAAGGCCAAAGCCATGAAGATGCCCAGGTATCTAAAACATCTTCATCCTGTATCCAGTTCTCAGGGTCATCGGGACCGTTCACCGATACATGCAGTTTTTTTGGATCGTTTTTTTGGTACCAAACAGGAATTTGATGGCCCCACCTCAGCTGACGACTAATACACCAATCCTTAATATTTTCCATCCAATTGTTATAGGTTTTGGTCCAGTGGGCTGGATAGAATTTGATTTCTCCTGAATTCACCGCTTTCAACGCCGGTTTGGCCAATTCTTCCATTTTTAGATACCATTGCTCGGACATATAAAATTCTATTGGAACATTGCCACGTTCGGAAAATCCGATGTTATTCGTATAATCTTCGATTTTGTCAAGATTTCCACTCTGATCCATATCTAAAACAACAGCCTTCCTGGCATCTTCACGTGATAATTTTTGATATTTATTCGGAACTTTCGAATTTAAAGATGCATCATCATTCATAATATTGATGAAGTCTAAATTATGACGCTTTCCCATGGCAAAATCATTAGGGTCATGTGCTGGGGTGACTTTAATACAACCTGTCCCAAAGTCTTGATCTACATAGGTGTCTGCAATAATAGGAATCTCTCGTTCAACTAAAGGTAGTGAAATGGTTTTTCCGATAAAATGTTTATATCGCTCATCTTCTGGATGGACGGCAACTGCCGTATCTCCCAGCATGGTTTCCGGCCGAGTGGTTGCCACAACTAGACATTTCTCACTGCCTGTGATTGGATAACGAAAATACCACAACTTTCCATTCATCTGTTTGTGGATCACCTCTTCATCACTTATAGCCGACTTTGAAACAGGGCACCAGTTCACTAGGCGATGCCCTCTATATATCAATCCTTTGTTATACAATTGTACGAATGCTTCAAGTACAGCATTGGCATATCCTTCATCCATTGTAAACCGCTCACGTTCCCAATCACATGAACAACCCAGCTTTTTGAGCTGCTTAATAATAATGCCACCGTACTTATTTTTCCATTCCCAGGTATGTGATAAAAACTCATCGCGAGAAAGGTCATCTTTATTAATACCTTTTTCGGCCAACATTTTTACGACTTTTGATTCTGTGGCAATAGAAGCATGGTCTGTACCGGGAATCCAGCAGGCGTTATTTCCCGCCATTCGTGCTTTTCGAATGAGAACATCCTGGATAGTGTTATTCAGTACATGTCCCATAGTCAACATCCCCGTTACATTAGGTGGAGGGATAACAATAGTGTATGGCTCACTATCAGAATTGGGGTCACCTTTGAAATATCCATTGTTCTGCCAATGCTGATACCAATGGTCTTCCAGTTTATCCCAATTATATGATTTGTCAAGTTGTGGCGTTGACATAATATTTTAAAATGGGATCAATTTAATAATCAAAAAAGAGGTTGAATTATCGATCCAAAATTAAAGAAAAAGCTGTTGTTAGTTTGAGAACATTTTGATTGGCTTTCACCAAATTCCCAGATATAATACGCCCCAGATTCCGCATAACCTTGTATCCTATCTCTGGATTTCCATCACAAATAGAAAAAAGATCTAATGTATCTAATCGTGCCAGGGTACAGGCTGATTCAGCGCGCACGTTGGCTGTGCGTTGATCTGCATCATTAAAAATGGACATTTCACCGAACTGAGGGTGAATATCGCTCGATAGTTTTAGGATGGCCTTTTCACGATTATCTGCCTCACCCTTACTCATAGAAAGAGTCAAGGCCTGGTTAATTTCAACCTGACCACTTAAGAGGAGATAGATAGAGTTCCCCTCTTCCCCTTCTGTAATAAATTGTTCACCCTTTTCCATCTGCACTTCTTTGAGGACATCATGGAATTGACTGATCTGGTCATCACTCAGATCATCAAAGATTTGAAATTGGTTTAATTGGTCATTATTCATCATTACCTCACGGGATTACAATGGCTCGTTCCCCTTCTTGCAGGGTGTAGCCTTTGCGTGGATTTACTACCACATTAATTTTACTTTCTTCCTGGAGTGATATACCTCCCTCTTTCAATTTTCGTTCAATGAAGTTATCCAGTGCTGATGCATCTGAAGATAGTATCGCACCAATCCCCAAATTTTCATCTTCTGCGAATACACCGATCAGGAGTGAACCATTCTTCTTTCTAAAATAGTCAAATAATTGGTCATAGGATTTACCTACGAATTGAGAAGGGATTTCCACGCGCTTAAAACGAGAATTGGAATTGCTTTCCATTAATTGGTTCGCGATTTGAGGAACGCCAGGATCTACCACATGAGATGCCAAAATGTGGGCGCTAAAATCATCTCCCACCACTACTTCGTCAGCATCAGCTCGTTTAATATGCGTTAGATTCACTCGATCCAACAAATAGGCAACTACACGAATGCTTGGATCCATACTCTTTATTGTAAGAGTGGCAAAAATAGTTTTCTCATCATAAGAAGCTACTTCCGAGCCTGTTGTATTTGGGATAACAATGACCGTATCGGCATCTTTTATACTGGCTCGATTTAATATCTCCTCCTGAGTGAAATCTCCAGAAACAAAATGGATTCGTATCTTCTGATATCGGTTCTTCAGTTGGGTTACATCTTCCTCGTTCATTTCATTGATGAGAACCACCTCCCGTTTTATCCCGCCACTGAGGTGCTGAATGGAATCTAATATCCGCTCCCCATTGGGGTTCCACCCACACATAATGAGATGATCTGTTAAATTCAATTGTTCCAAACCTTTGCCCTCCCGAATTTTTTGTGCAACAAAAATAGAAGAAATAGATGCTGTAAGTAAAGAAACAAGTGAAATGCCCATAAACATGATAAAAACAGCAAATATTCTTCCTGCAGGTGTTGTAGGATAGAAGTCACCATAGCCCACTGTCGTCATTGTTACAATCGCCCACCAGTAAGGATTGTCATCTTTAGAAATATCGCCGGGCTCTAACCATTGTAGAATCAAACCACCAAGCACCATGGTTAGCAGTATTCCTGCGCCCACCTGGAAAAAACTGTTACGAATTAATGTTCTGGCCCATAATCGCATAAAGGTAATTTAATTATTCTTACCATGATTGGTATATTGAATATGTTAATTATTATTTGATTTTATTACTAAATAATTAGTTATTGACTTTAATCACTTATAACCCTTAGTCTCTATCAGTAGACGAGCATAATAGAGTATAGTAGCTTGATTATTTCACATACTTATAATTTTATCTATTACTTTATTAATTTCCTCGTCATAAAAATAGTCAACTAAGGAGGCTAGATGTTTAAACAATTAATACCCAGACTTGGGATTACAATCTTGATGCTTGTTGGGATGTCGACATTCCTATTTGCACAACAAGGTTCAATCTCAGGTCGCGTCACTGACGCAGATACTGGGGATCCGCTTGTGGGCGCCAATGTCCTTGTTGTCGGTACTAATCTAGGTGCTGCAACAGACATAAATGGTGAATACTCAATTAGTGCGGTACCAGCAGGAGCGCAGCGACTTAATGCTAACTACATTGGTTATGCAAGTAAATCAAGCAATGTGGATATAGCAGCGGATGGCAGCGCAACAACAGACTTTGGTTTGACAGTTGCCGCTTTAAACTTGAATGAGGTCATTGTGACCGGTACAGGTACTGCTGTTGAGAAATCTAAAGTAGGTAACTCGGTAGGTATTGTGAATATGGATGCGCTTGAAGATGCTCCAATCTCAAGTTTTTCAGATATTCTTCAGGGGCGTGAAAAAGGTGTCGTCATGCTGCCCAATGGCGGTTTGAATGGCGAAGGCGCTTCTATCCGTATCCGTGGTACATCCACCCTTTCCCAATCAAATGAACCTGTGATTTATATCGACGGTGTTCGTTTGGATAATGGATCTGGCGGCGCTGGCCCCGGAGGTAAGCCTTCTCGTTTGGATGAAATTAATCCAGATGCTATTGACCGCATTGAAATCCTTAAAGGTGCTGCTGCTGCATCACTTTACGGTACACAGGCAGCCAGTGGTGTAATCCAGATTTTTACTAAACAAGGTTCTATTTCAAAGCCTCAATTCTCAGTTGAAGTTGAAACAGGTACAAGTGCATATGATAAGACTCGCTGGAAAGACAATTCTGGTTTTGCCCGGGATCAGGCAACAGCAACTCGTATGGCTGGATTGTTTAATAAAAGTGGCTTAAAACCTTACGAAGTAATTTCAGTGCCTATGGTTGGTTGGCTCTATGATAGTGGGTCTCGCCAAGGTGTTTCCGCCTCTGTACGTGGAGGTGCACCAGGTGCAACTTATTTTGCAAGTTTGCGCGCCTCATCTAGCGATGGACCTTACAACGAAAGTGCAACACTATTGGGTAAACCAGTTGGGGATGCCAACGATAAGCGTGACCAGTTCATGGCTAGCGCTACGTTGAATATCGTTCCAACGGATAAACTTAGACTTCGTTTATCAACTAATTATACTTTCACAGATCATAATACGATCCAAAATAATAATAATATTTATGGAACTACCTCTCTAATCATGATGGGTAAACCTGAACATGCAACTGAGAATAATGCGACAGGATCGATGGCATTTGCCTCAGCACGTGAGACTACTCATCGTCAACAGAACAATGAAGGTGATAACACGACCATTTCTCTGCAAACCAGCTATAGGGTGATGGATGGGTTAAACATCTCCGGAACCTTCGGAATGAACTCCACCCTAAATAAAAGCACAAACCTGACACCTTTCGGCTATAATGTTGATAACTTTATGTCCTATGCGACACAAGGTGCCTTGTCCAAAGGTAAGATAGATAAAAAAGTCTATTCTGTGGATTTGAAAGCAGACTACGCAGGACAATTAGGTGTTATTTCTCATGAATCTGTTCTTGGTTTTCAAACGTTTCAAACGGTTGTAAAAGCCATGAGCGGTGGAGGACAGCAGTTCCCAGGTCCTGGACTCGAAGTCCTGGGTGCCTTGGGTAGTAACTCTGCTGGCTCTTCATTCTCTGAAGTAGTTGAAGCAGGAGTACTAGCACAGACCAGAATTGGTTACCAAGACTGGCTATATACCACATTTGGTATTCGAAATGATGCGAACAGTGCTTTTGGTGCTGATTTTACCACCATTACCTATCCACGTATGAATGTATCCTACATTCCTACTAATCAACTTGGACAGTTAGGTCCTGTCTCCACGATGCGTTTGCGTTTTGCATGGGGTCAAGCCGGTCAACAGCCTGGTGCTTTTGACCAGTTCACAACCTACCTTCCATGGGCTTCTGAATTCGGTCCAGGAGTTTCTCCTGGTAACGTAGGAAACCCTGCTTTGAAACCTGAAATATCTACTGAGATTGAAATGGGTGGAGAAGTTGGCCTTTTAAATGATAAGCTTGCATTCGATTTCCAATACTGGTCTCGTGATGTGGCTGATGCCTTGATTCAAAAGCAATATCCTCAGTCAGGTGGTTTCTACCGGACACAGGTTTCCAATATTGGTTCACTTGAAGCAAGTGGATGGGAAATTGGTGTTGATGCATCTCTGATACGTAATTCAAATTACTCAGTGGATTTGTATGGTAGTATTTCCTACCTAGAGGAAAAAATCCTCAAATTGAATGCTCCAGAACAAAAAGTGGGCGGTTCTTACCCCCGCTACCGGAACTTCTTAGCTGAAGGCTGGGCGCCCGGTACATATTTTGGTGCAAAGGGTAGCTGGGAAGTCGACTCAAATATTAAGTATCCAATCGATTCTGATGGAGATGGAATAGCTAATACTGAAGCTGAATTGCTTGCTTTTTTCACATCAGGTGGAGCAGGTGTTCGCTCTGGATGGAATCCAGTCATGGCGAGTCCAACAGAAGCAGATGTTAAAGCTGGTCGCGCTAAAGGTACTGGCGCATTGGACTGGTATTTAGGTAAACCCACACCAGATTATAACGCTAATTTTGGAGCTACAATAAAAGTAGGTAAAAACTGGCGTATCAATACTATGTTTGAATCCAAATTTGGCAACTATGGTATCACTAACCTAACCGATGCATTCCGTAAATCACACGGTTTGATCGGCCGAAATACACCGGACGCTGCTCAGGGAGAAGCTGATCTAATGGATCCTGCAAAAGCAGGACAGGCTCGACTGGATGCTGCTAACAACTGGGTTCGGAAGTATCTTGCTCTGTCACCTTACAGTGGTTTGAATACCATTGAAGATGGTGATTTTACACGGTTACGTGAACTGAGTGTTGCCTACGTATTATCTCCAGAAATTGCTGCACGCTTTGGAGCACGTAGTGTTACCTTATCGTTTGCTGCTCGGAATCTGAAGATTTGGACTAACTACTCTGGTATTGATCCAGAATTAAATTCAATCAGTCGTTCAGACGGCGGACTCAATGACTTTCAACAGTCTATTGAAGCGTTTGGTGTACCCATTCCCCGCACCTTGAACTTCAGTATTAAAGTCGGATTATAAGGAGGTATGATTATGACTAATAAAATGAAATTGATCAGCCTTTTGACTACCTTTGCAATGGTGGGTTGTTCTCTAGAAGTGGATAACCCTAATAGTTTGCTTGAAGCTGATTTAACAACTCCCGCTGCTGCCAGCGCAGTAGCAAACGGTGGATGGAATGCCACCTTGAATGGTATTGGCTATATCATGATAGCTAATGCAGTAGCAACAGATGAAGTTGTTTGGACAGGTTCAAGAGATGCTTGGCGTCAATTGGATAAAGGAGGCATGACCAACGTATATAATGAATTCGTTGATGGTGCTTGGCCTTATATAACTGAAGGTCGTTGGATGTCAGATAAAGCTGTTTCGGTCCTTGAAGGATTGGGTGCAGATTTGGAAGATAATCAAGATCTTGTTCGAGCTTATTTATCAGCATCAATGGTTCGCATTTATATTGCGGATATGTTTGATGATTTTGTAATGGATTCTGACAAAACAGTTTCAGGCAATGCAACTGGTGCCGCAAATATGAATAATCTTTATGATCAAGCAACTGCCCTCTTGGGTAAAGCTGCTGCACTTGCAGACCCCGATAACAAAGTTAGAATTGCTGGACTGAAAGCACGTGTTGCCCACGCCAAAGGAGTTTGGGGTAAGGTTAATCCTGTGAATACGTCAAGCCCATATGTGAATGCAGGTGCTACAGAAGCAGCGGCTGCTTTGGCATTAATGGATGGAGACTACAAATGGAAAATGATATATAGTCCATCAACAGTCTCTAATGATATGTCATGGCAAATTAATGGCCGTTTGGAAATGGATGTATTGGATTCTCCAAAGCACCCTGAAAAGGGAGGCGATCCAAATCCTAACGACCCTGTTACAGGTGCACCAGATACACGGATTTTGGCTGAAGAAGTTGTCTTTAGGACTAATTGGGGTGGTACAGATTTTGCGCCGATTACAATTGTTTCGGCTCGTGAAATGCATCTGATAATTGCTGAAGGCAAAAAAGCTGGTGGTGATGATGCAGGTTGTATCACTGAATTAAATAAGATTCGTGCCATGGATGGTTTAGCTGTCTATACAACTGAAGATGCTGGTACAGCTCTCCAACATGAACGACGTGCAAATCTATTCCTTCAGGGACGTCGTTTGCCGGATATGTACCGTTTTGGTGCAACATCTGTTATGTGGGATGCAGTTGAAAAATCAGCTGCAGGGACGTTCTTCCCAATTCCTATCAGAGAATGCCGAGCAAATGATAATGTAAGCTGTTAACAAAAATCCAAAGTCTCTTGGAGGCTTGGGTATAATTGTTTTAAAGAAATGGGTTCTGAAAAGAGCCCATTTCTTTTTTTGTTCCTTTTTAATAAACCACTTAATTTTAACCTTATGAAATTACTTATTAAACCTCTCGCTCTGATTCTGACAAACTGCCTGTTATTAGCTCAAGCTAAAATAGACCCGGGTACAATAAAAGTGGCCTATGCAGGCATTAAAGTAGATAATGTAGAACCCTGGGTTGAAGCTGAGCTCCAGAAAAAATTAAGCTCTATTTTTGATGGACTAAAACCTGATGTGGTGATGACCCCTGAATTGGTCAAAGAAAGGGCTGGTGTACAGGTTGATTCACTATTCATGGGCATTTCAAATGACGCCTTTCAACGGGTTGCCGATGAGACTGGTACCCAATATGTTTATATGGGAAAATTTAAAAATGTGTCTCCAGATAATCGGCGCATTATGATTCAGGGAGAATTTTATAGATATAATGCATTATTAAAATCAAGCTTTCGTTATGAAGTATTAAAATATTATGAAAGAATGAATGATGAAGCAAAAGTGATTCAAACACAGTTGGTGGATTCCATTCCTGCTGCAGCAAATCCACCTTCTTTAACACAGGTAGGATTGGTCTTTGGTATGATCCTCCTTATTGGTGTTTTATTTATGAGTTTAACAGGGACAAAAGTATGGGGTGAAGGACCTGGAAATGGCGGTGGGGAGCCCACTGAATCTTGATAAAGTTTTACTATAAATCTGTTTCAATTTTTTTATCATTAAATTTATTGATAGTCCAGATTATTGTAGCAACACCACAAAAAAGATCGGGTGTAGTTAATGTAGGTTATGTGGGCGAATCGCTTAAAGGTATTTCTAGCTCATATAGTAATCTGGTTAGGCAAAAAATGCTAGGGCTTACCAATCAAAACTATTATGAATTCCATAACCCAGTAGATTTAGCTGATTCACACAGTGAAGCAGTATCAATAGTTTTAGGCTACAAAAAGGATACGTTTATAGATGACCTTGCATCTCTGTCAAATGATGCAAATTTGGATTATATTTTTGTTACATCTTTAGAAAATATCTCTGATACTAAGGATCGAGTGATGCTAAAAGGTGAAGTAGTGCGCTATAATCGTAGAGCTAATGATATTTACCGTTACGAAATCTTATCTTATGCCGAAGATATTGATCTCCACATCAAAGCAATAAATGAAGAAATGGTTCAGACCATTCCACATAGTGTTTATGGAATTGAGAAAAACCGGAAATATTTAGTTGTTGGGGTGGTTTTAGTTCTGGTTTTTGCCCTTAGTCAATCTTTTGGCGGATTTGGGCAATTTCTTGGTGGAGATAGCGATGGGAAAAAAGGTCCTGAACCACCTCCAGGAAATTAACTTAACTCTTTTCAAAGATGCCCACCGTCTCAACATGAGGCGTATGGGGAAACATATCAACCATCGATAATTTTTTTAACTTATAACCCTTCATCTGAAGGATTTCAGTATCTCTTGCTTGAGTTGTAGGATTACATGATATATAAATAATTTTTTTTGCTTCAAACTTCGGTAAGTAATTTGTCATGAATTTGTGCATCCCTGCCCTAGGCGGATCCACAACAATTACATCCGGTTTTGGATATTTTTTACCAACACCAAATTTGAAGAAATTATCTAGGTTGGCCACATGAAAATGGGCATTCCCAACTCCATTTCGAATAGCATTACGTGTGGCATCTTCTACAGAAGAAACGATTA
>Ga0315338_1001825_pt1 | contig 23948 bp, 15 predicted proteins | sample ASW8metaG_FD_204518 | JGI IMG/M metagenome (GOLD analysis project Ga0315338, IMG submission 204518) | Ammonia-oxidizing marine archaeal communities from Monterey Bay, California, United States - ASW #8 | ecosystem: Environmental > Aquatic > Marine > Coastal | place: USA: California | collected... | reverse complement strand
TGCGGACAAGGATTGGGATCGCAATCCGTCTCGTCTCCGAGGTAGTTGCCCCCGGCTGACGCGCAGGTGGCCTCCGTAGCGATAGCGCAGACGCCCTCGGTTTGGCAACAGGCTCCTTCCGGCTCCGGCTGTGGACACGGATTCGGATCGCAATGGGTATCCAAGCCTTCCGCAATTCCGCCAGCTTTTGCACAAGCGGGAGGAACGAGAAGGGAACAAGATCCATCAGCAAAACAACAGGCTTCGGGTGCTGGCGGCTGCGGACAAGGATTGGGATCGCATACGGTGTCCGGGCCCTGGGCGAGACCGGAGGCCGTCCCACACTCTACAATCGTGAGGATCGCGCAGGTCCCGTCGGTAAAACAGCACGCTTCCATGGAAGGTGGCTGTGGACACGGATTCGGATCGCAAACGGAGCCCCGTTCCCTCGCCTCCCCGGCGCGGGATTCGCAGACGGCCTCGGTGAGCAGCTCACAACTACCTGTTGCGAAGCAGCAGGCGATGACCGGCTGCGGACACGGGTTCGGATCGCAGACGGCGTCGAGTGATTCGAAGCTTCCGCCGGCGCCCAGACACACCGATCTCCGGAGAAGAGAGCAGCGCCCGTCGGCAAAGCAACACGCCGCGGACGGATCGTCCCCCGTTCGACCCTCGATCGAATTGGACATCCGGCTTCGGTTCCCGGACCCGTCCGTCGCGATGATGGCGAAGGCGTAAGACGTGGCCGGATCGAGCAAATCGATCCGGAAAGTCTGCCGCTCTCCGAAGGACGCCGGGACCGGTGGGTCCTGCACTCTGGTCGCCCTCCCGAAATCGAACTCCGTCCGGATCGGAAACGTCGCCCGCCTGACGTCGTAGGAGGCGGTGCGGCCCTGGGTCCCATCGCCGCCCGGCGCGGTCCAGGACAACACGACATGATCGAACCCAGTCTCGTCGATCGCCAGATCGAGGATCTGGCTCGGGCGTCGGTTCGTGACCCGCAGGGTCTCACTGAGCGCCCCAGCGAATCCTCCGGGAAACGTTGAACGCAACTGGTAGACGAAATGGTCCGCGGAAGTCTCACCGCGAGCGAACCCTGGTATCCCGGGGCTGATCTCGATGCCTGTCGCGTTTGTTTGCACGACCCGGAATTCCTCGTCGGGATCCGTTTCCCAGACTTCATACCCAATCGCATGCTCGATGGGCTCCCAAGCCAGGCGATCGGCCCCGTCATAGACCGGGGTAGGCACCGCTGTCGTCAGGGTCATCTCCAGAGTCTGTCTCCGCGCCGACTCCAGAGTCGCAGACCCGAAGTAGGTCACTCCGAACTCACTCAGATGAGGCGGTGCTCCGTGGGTCCCTTCGGCGAGGACGTAGATCGTCTGTCGCGTACCCGATTCCACGTTGAGCTGGAGTCGAAATCGCGTGTCCTCCGGTGAAATCGCCATGGAGTCCGCGTCGACGAAAACGCTCGCTCCCCCATCATCGCGGTAGGCATAGGCCCGCATCATCTCGATCCCGTGGGCAGGAATCGCCTGAAGTGCCGATGAGTCAACCGGCGAGTTCGGCGGGGCGAAAGTTACGACGAGATGCAAGGGGGCCGTCCGTCCCGGGCGGGTCGGACCATCATTGCTACAGCCGGATAGGAGGAAAGCCAGAACCAGGGCCACGAAAGTGACCCGTCGGCGAACGACAAAAGCAGTTTGGAACATGATCATATCCACCGAACGCAGGACCGGTACCAAGCGCACTGAGATTATAGTTCCGTTTACCCGGCTCACACCAGAGGAGGAAACCTCGGACGCCTTCAGCTCCGAAGCGTGACTCGAGCTCCCACCGCTCGGAGCGCGGATGGCGGCCCTTTCCTGAACCTAGCGTCTCACTTCAGGAGATCCAAGTAATCGACTATCCAACAGGTAGATAGGCGCGCCACACAATTCAGGGGCGCGGGTCCGGCCCATCGCCAGAGAGACACTTTGCGCAGTTTAAGAGCTCCCCAACTCTGCCCGCCCGCCCTTCAGCAGTCACCACCCAGGGTCGCAGAATCCAAGGCGGCCGATGCCGAACGTGCTGGTGGTGACCGCACTCCAACTGAGCTACCCAGTCCGCCTCTTCATCCAGATGAAAGCCGACGATCTTTCGCAGCAAAGACATCCCTTCGCCAGGTCGAGTCCAAACAAAAAGGGCCCGGGCGGACTCAAATGAGCCCGCCCAAGCCCTATCCTTCCCGACGATGAGTCGGGGCTCGCGCACCAACCTAATCCGTCGGCATCTCGAATGCAGCCTTCGTCAGCCCAGTGTTGAACTGCACGTCAGTTACCGTGACCGTCGCAACAAGATCATCATCATGATGGATCTTCCGGAGGTATGGCCAGGCGACTCCGTCGACCTGGCGATAGTCTCCAAAGACCTCGCGGGCCACGACAGGAGCACCGGACATCATCGAACGGTCCTTGTACTGCATCTGCAGAATCTGATGAGATTCGGCGTCGAGGAAGATCTTCCACCCCTGGACGACGTCACTTTGCACGAAGACGACATCGCAGCTCTTCCCATCGACTTCCGCGCGATCGGGAAGAGCCTGCAACAGCATGCCCGAGTAGTTCGACAACACGGACACATAATCGCGGACCTGACCCGTCCTGAGATCCGCCCGTGCTTCCGGCGGCATCTCTTTCGGACCCTGCATTTGATCCATCCAGGCCGTCTCGCCACAGGACGCCATCACGACGGTTCCCATCGGCAGCTTCTGCTCGACCTTTTCACAATCGGGAAGAACCCGCTCGGTCATGAACGAGACCGGCAGCGTCATACCCTGCACGGAGAACTCTCCACTTTCCGCCACAACCATATCCGTGACCTTGCTGAGAGCACCGGCCCCGTGGGCTTCTGCCGCGCCCTGGAGGAGGCCCTGCCCTCGCTCGAGATCAGCCGCCGTCGCGACAGGGATCTCGTCACCGGCCGCTTCCGGAATCGAGATATCGATGTTCTCGATCTCTCCGACACTGCCCAGGGAAGCCGCAAAGTTCTCCGGATTCCCCATGATGAGCGAGGCCATCGCCTCGGGCTTCACGTTTCGCCCCGCTGCCGCCAGAATCTCGTCTGGGCCGAGAGTCTTGACCGCCGTCTGATACTGCTGAAGGAAGTCCTTCGGATATCCGTAGTACTCGTACGCCGCCAAGCGATTCAAGACGGCAAACTCCGATGTAAAATCGAAGACCATCGAATTGAGAATGGCATCTTTGGCTCGCTGTACTTCTTCCTCCTTGAAAGGCTCGCTGAGGGACTTTTCGATTTCGTCGGCGATGTATTGTCGCGTCGCCACCGTCGAGTCCGATTGGGTGATCGAGAAAAAGATCTGTCCGCCCGGGTGGTGCATTCCCGCTCCTGCTCCGGAGCCGGCTGCGTAGGCTAGTCCACGCTTCGTCCGAATTTCGTTGAACAGTCGACTGCTGAAGCCGCCGCCCATGATGTCGTGATAGAGCTGCATGGCCGCATAGTCCGGGTGGTCCATCCGGGTACCACCCAGTCCGAAGACGACGGCACTGTTCGTCATGTCAGCCTTCTCGATCAGGTAGTTGCCGGAGATGTCAGCAAAATCCGCGGGCGGATCCGCGGGCATCGGTGAAGTGGCAGGTCGCCAGTCACCGAAGTTATCCTGCAGTATCTTTTTGACTGCGAGCGGATCGAAGTCACCGTAGACCGTGAGAATGATGCGATCAGGATGGAAGAACTGCTCGTGGAACTGAACGATGTCCGCACGGGTCGTCGCATCGATCGTGGCGTACTCCGTGTGCCGGGCGTACGGCGAATCTGCGCCATAGAGCAGTTTCGGAAGTTCCTGACCAAGGATACCCATCGATTCGTCATTGCGCGAAGCGATAGCGGTGCGCTCCTGTTTTTGCGCCAGGGCGATCTTCTCTTCTGGGAACGCGGGACGCCGGAGCAAGTCGGCGAGAATCTCGACTCCCTTCGGGAAGTCCTCGGCCAGAGTCGAAATCGTGGCCGTTCCAGAGGTCTGGCCGATTGACGTTTCAACGCTCGCCCCCATCGACTCGAGAAGCAGATCGAGAGCGTCACCATCGATGTTCGTCGAACCACCGGAGCGCATGACCTGACCGGTGATCGACGCGAGCCCGACCTTGTCAGCCGGCTCATGGATCGAGCCAGCGCGGATGAGGGCACGCGCGTCAACGAGCGGGAACTCCTCGTTTACGTAGAGGTAGATGATCATCCCGTTGTCCAGAGTCATTCTCTCGGGTTCGGGAACCTGTACATCCCCTAGTTCGGGAATAGGAATGTCACCCGGAGCCGGAAACTCCGCGTGTGAATTCCCAACGGCGAGCAGCGTCAATACCGCAAAGGCCGCACCGATCGTCAGCGGTCGTCGGGTCAATTTACTAAACATGAATCGATTCTCCCTCACGACTCTGTGCCTTCTGGCTTCTGAATGGTTGCGATAATGGAGTTGCTCTTCTTGAGCACGCCCTCGGCGGCTTTCTGGATGTCCTCGACGGAGACAGCTTCGATCTCCTCGACATAGTCGAAAAGTTCGCGCCAGTCGCCCAGCATCCCTTCGTGCATCGCGAGCTGCCCGGCGATTCCAGAATTCGAACGGAGGGCGCGGATGAATCCGGCCTTGCTGATCGACTTGACCTTGGCGAGTTCCTCGGCAGACGGCCCCTCGAGTACGATTCGCTGCAGCTCTTCGAAAATGACTGCCTCGACCTCAGCCGGGGTGGAGTCGCTGTTGATGAATCCTGCGGTGAGAAGGAGATTTGGGTACTTTTCACCCGGAAATCCGACACCACCAAAGATCTGACTGCAAGTTTGATCCTCTTTGACAAGACGCTCGTAGAGACGGCTCGTCCGACCGGAAGCGAGGATATCGCCGAGGAGTTCGTAGGCGAACCAACTGGGATGATCGCGACCGGGGATGTAGAATCCCGCCGCCAGGATCGACTGGGTGTCTTCTTCCCGCTCGATCCGAATCTGACTCGTGTGCTCGGGCTCGATCGTCCGCACCCGTGGCGCACGAGGGCCACTCCGGACACCAGAGAAGTATCTTTGGGCCAGCTTCTTGACCTCTTCGAATTCAACGTCTCCAACCAGAACGACGGTCATGTTTTCGGCCGTATAGTACTTCGCGAAGAAATCACTGGCGTCACTGCGGGTGATTCGCTCGAGATCCGACTTGAAGCCGATCACGCCGGTGCCGTAGGGATGGGCCACGAACCCGGTGACGAGAAGTTCGTTGAAGAGACGCCCGGTCGGGCTCGACTCCTGGAAACGTCGTTCCTCGATCACGACATTGCGCTCGACATAAAACTCTCGCATGACTGGATTGGTCATGCGATCGCCTTCCAAACGCGCCCAGAGCTCGAGGCGATTGGAAGGAAGACTGTAGTAGTACCAGGTAAAATCGAGACCGGTCGACGCGTTCAGTCCCTGAACTCCATTCTCTTCGAGAATCTTCGTGAACTCGTTGCTGACCACGAACTCCTGGGCAGTTTTCTTTGCGGCTTCGAAAGCATCACTGAGCTCTTCGAGCCGGGCTGCGTCCGCTCGGTGTCCTTTGTTCTCTTCGGCAGCGTAAGCAGCCCAGGCCGCGTCGACTGCCGCCAGAGCTGTCTGTTCGGCTCCGAAGTCTGTCGAACCCAGACTTTTCGTCCCTTTGAAGGCCATGTGCTCGAACATGTGAGCGATTCCGGTCACTCCCGCGACTTCATCAACGCCTCCCGCATTCACGTAGGTCCGAAAGGAGAAGACGGGCGTTTCGTGCCGCTCCAGGACGACGAACTTCAGGCCGTTGTCGAGCGTGAATTCTTGGACCTGCGATTCAAGTTCGGCAAACTTGACCGCCGAGGCGGGCTGTAGGACCGCAAAGGTCGCGACGATAGCCAAACCTAGTTGCAGTGTTCTTCTCATTCTTCCTCCATGGAGTGGGTCGGAACTCTTCCGGTTTCCGCTTGGGGAGCAAGCCGGAATTCCGGACAATCGGGATACAATACCATAGGCCTTCGATTCAGGCCAAAAAGGCGCCGGAGCGGAGTTAGTGCGGGGTTCTGCCTCGAGGGCTGCGCCTATTCGATCGAACGGAGCTTGTCCTTGGCGAGCCGAGACTCCTCGGATTCCGGATACTCGTCAGAAACCTGGCGGAAGTACGAGACCGCCTCACTCCGATCTCCCAGTTGAAGTTTGGCAAATCCGGTTTTGAGGAGCGCACTCGGTACCTTGTCACCGTAGGCGTACTTGTCCATGACCTTGCCGAACTCCCGCACGGCCTGACGGAAGTCACCTTGCGCGTAGTAACTTTCGCCGATCCAATACTGCGCGTTGTCTGCCATGTCCGACTCCGGCACCCGACGAACGAACTCTTTAAAACCAAGGATAGCCAGCGAGTAGTTCCCTCTCGTCAGATCCAGATAGGCCTGGTCATAGACGCGCTTGGCCTGGCCCTCCGTACTGGTCGGGTCGGGCTCGCGATCTGACACCTGATCGGCGACGCGATCCTGGTCACCGCGCGAGATCCCGTATCCATCGCTCGTATCCGAGTCGTACGATCCGTAGTCGTCCCCCCCGCTCACGGAATCGGTGCTGCCCGATTCTGAAGAGGGTTGTGAACCCGAGTCGGTCCAAGCCTCGTTATCCCGTTCCGACCAATAGGCGCCTGATTTCGTAAACCCGGTATTGCGCCCGATCGCGTCCTGAATCTTCGCGTCGATTGCGGCCAGCTTTGATTCAAGCTCCTTGTACAAGTACTGGTTTTCGGTTCTGAGATGGTGAATCTCATCAGCCTGCTCTTCGAGCTTCACTTCGAGGACGTCCAGATCATCAGAGATGGTCGTCTGCTCTCGACGGATGTTGGCCACGTCCTCAGCGATCTCGTTGACCGTGATCGGTTGCCTGAGCGTCTGCTTACCGTAGCAACCGGGTAGCATGACTGCCGCACAGACGAGAGCGAGCGCACCGTATCCGTACTGATGCTGCATGTCGATTTCCTTTCGTACCTCTCCCCAACCTTGAGCTCAGCGACCTCAGAAACTCGAGCTAGCGGACGAAGTGGACGCGACGGTTGAAAGCCCAGGAGCCTTCGTTGTGACCGGGATCGAACGGACTCTCTTCGCCGTAGGAAACCGAACGCATCTGGTCGATCGGCACCCCAAGATCTGCGAGGTAGGCGCGCACGGAATCGGCCCGCTTCTGACCCAGAGCGAGGTTGTACTCTACCGTCCCGCGCTCGTCACAGTGTCCTTCGAGAACGACCTGCCACTCTGGATGGAGCAGGATGACATCGGCGTTGGCATCGAGACCGCGACGGCTCTCGGTGCTGAGGGAATACAGGTCGAGTCCAAAAAAGACGTCCTCGAGGTGAGTCGGGATTTCGTGACCGCCCGTGTCGACTCCGTTGTCGCCGGGGTTGCCCCCACCGGTGTTTGTGTTCCCGGGAATCTCGGTACCGGGACCCGGGTCTCCCGCTGTAGGATCGACGAGTTGCGGATCCTTTTTTGAACAGCCGCTGACCAGAACCCCTGCTGCGATGACTGCCAAAAAGCTCAACCTAAAAAACGTTCTCATAAGAGAAGGTGACTCCTTTCGTTCCTGGATCGATAAATTCCATGTTGTGTCCGCTATCCAGGTGGACTACCGCAATGGCGGAGACCAGGCTGGATTGTATTGATCGCCGCGAGACCAGGTCAACTGACGTTTCCCGCTACCGTCGGCAGCTGTGATGAACAGGCGTCGATCGTTCCCATCCCGCTTCGCGTAAACGATATGGCGGCCGTCCGCTGCCCAGGATGGATTCTCGTGATTGCCCTCTCCGGAACTGAGGCGGCGTAGATTCGTCCCGTCCGCCGCCATCGTAAAGAGATCGAAAGCCCCGTCGACTCTCCCCACGAAGACGATTGAATCCCCCTTCGGAGACCAGTCCGGAGAATCGCAGTACCCGTTCAGATAGGTCAGACGCCGGACGTTGGCTCCATCGGCGTCCATGATGTAGATCTGGGTCTGCCCCGTCCGATCCGAGACGAAGGCAATCTGACCCCCGGATGGAGAAAAGGTCGCCGAAGTTTCGATCGAGTTGGGCTCGAAGGTCAACCGGTGGAGATCTCCTCCGTTCGAATTCATCCGGTAGAGCTCGGTGTTCCCTTCGTACGAAAGCGCAGCAATGATGTCTCCGCTTCCCGCCGGATCCCATTCCGGCGCTGAGTTGATTCCCTGCCGCGTTGAGATGGCCACGACTTCCGGGTCTCCGACCTCGATCTTGGCCAAATCAGGGTTACCCGACGCGAAGGTCGTACAGGCGATGTACTTTCCCTCTGCCGACCAGGCGGGTGAAATCGTAATCGACCCGAGACTGGTCACTCGGGAAAGACGCGCACCGTCATAGTCTACGAGGTAGACCTCCTTTGACCCGGTCGCATTCCCGACGAAGGCAATGCGCGTACTCGCCACACCTGCCTCCCCGGTCAGATAGAGGACGACATCATCGGAAAACGCGTGCAGCGCCCAACGATCTGGCGGATCGCCCAGGGGGTACTCGGATTCAAAAATGACATCTCCGGTCGCGGATTCGAGGAGCTGTCCTTGCAGGACGACTTTTCCGAAGCGAGAAACGACTCTCGCGTAGACGACTGTTTCCGCCGGCGTACCACGGCGCCCGTCCTCTCTCTGTACGGAAAAGAAATCACTGAACTCCAGATCCTGAGCGAGAACTTGTTCCGGAGACTCACCTCGAGCGAGGAGTCGACGTTGCGCTCCGTCGTAATCGAATTCGCGCACGAGCACGGACGTCTTCGTAAACCCTTTGGTGATTTCGAAATCGATTTCCGTCGGCTGGCCCGTTACCGGGTCGACGGGCAGAGCGCCTTCGAATCCACTGCCGGTTTCTTCTACATCGTCCGGCTGCGCGGCGGCGATTCCAACCGCGCCGAGCGCGAGCAGCAGGCTGCCGAGCACAAAACTACCCAACCCCCAGCTGCCGCCTCGACCGCCACCACGAAAGAATCGCCCGAACCTGATCTGGGCCAATGCCCACCTCGCTGCCGTACCTGAGTTCACCTTCGTCACACCCACCCTCTTGTTTCTTGCGTCCTTTTAGTCCTGCAAAACGAACCGCAACCGAACTCCCAATTGCGGATGAACATATTTCTTGGGCAAAGGAGGCAGAGGCGAGGCCTCTTCCATAGCCCGTAGGACCGCCTGATCGAAGACAAACGAATTCGAGGACTCGATAATCTCCGCATCGGCGACCCGCCCATCCGGTTGGACCCGAAATCGAACCAGAGCCGAAATCTTTGGACCGGTCGGATCCGCTCCTGGCGGTCGCCACTTGCTCGAGATCTTTCGCCGCATCTGCCGGATGTAGTAGGCGAACTCGAAGGGCGGTCCCTCCAATTCAATCTGGATGTCCTCACCGAGAGTCGGACGATCAGTCTCGATCGGGGGCAGGTCCGGGGCATCCACCGCACCTACCTTGACATCGGTCTGCGGCTCCGGCGGGGTTTCCTTCGGCTTCACGTCTGGCGGCTTGACCGGAGGTTTCTCTTCCGGTTCTGGTTTCGGCTTCGGGGGATCGGGCTCGGGAGGCTTTGGTTCTGGTTTCGGTTTGGGCGGATCCGGTTTCGGCTCGATCTTCTCGAGCGGATCGGGAATCACTTCCTCGGGCTTCGGTTTTGGCTTCGGCGGAGCCGGCGTCGGTTTGCGCTCGGGGATCTTTGGCGGAGCCAGCTCGGAGAGGATTTGTATCGGGATCACGTCGAGACGCTCGGGCGGATCAAAATTCGGTTTGGCCAGGACAGTTGCAGTTATCAGCCCCACCACATGCAGGACGACCGAAAGCCCGACCATCCGCCTCAGATTCCAACTGGGCAGACGCCTCTGCGCCGCCTCTCCCGGAGCGGGAGAGGAAACCGAATTGCCGCTACGATCGTGTTCCGTCATGCCGAATCAGTCTCCAACCCCCAGTCTGGTTTCGGTACCGGCGAACTTCGCAGACGGCGCAGGGCCATAAGCAACTCTTCCCACCGGATCGCGGCCAGGTCACCTCGGATCTCCCGATCGAACCCAGCCCAGCGCAGGGATTTCCATTCCTCCTGGAAACAGCTCCGCAATTCCCTTGCGGACTGCCCCCTACCACCGCCCAACCGGGCGAAAAGTTCCCGCTGTCTCCAAGAGAGGAGAGCGGCCAGATCACGAGCCTGGCTCCATTCGACCAGGGCCTCCGCACCGGGCAGGTCGAGAGGGACCCGATCGATCAGGAGTTGTCGCGATTGCCCAACCCGAATCCTCGGGTCCCTGGCGCCGACAGGAAGCACTTCTCCAGATTCGATCGTCCCGATCGCTTTGCGAAAGAGATCTTCCTCTGCCGGATCGTGGACGATTTCGTCCCGACCTTCAGCAATTTCCTTGGCCCGGACAGTTTCCTCCTGTGGACGATAGCTGTCCAGCACGAGAACAAGATCGGCGACCCGAAAATACTCACCCGATCCCCCGACTACGAGAATCGACGACACTCCAAGGCCCTCCGTCAGCGTCCGGGCCTGGGCGTGAAAAGGCCGGATCGGCTCGGAGTAGCCCTGAAGGAGCTCATCCATGAGCGGATCGCGGATCATGAAATTCGTCGCCGAAGTGTCCTCATCGAGGAGGAGAAGGCGGCTCCCGGACGCCATCGCCTCGAGAATGGCCGCGGCTTGGGAGGTCGACCCGCTCGCATTCTCCGTGGACAGGCTCGCACTCGACTGGCCCTGGGGCAGGTCACGGATGAACGGCTCCAGGTCGACGGAGTGAATGGCCCGGCCGTTCTCGGCCCGAATCGACTGCGCATCGACCCGGGTCGCAACCTGCTCCCGACCATCGCCGGGCACGTGCGGAACAATCGCCGCCGCGATGGCGGCGAGGAGGGTGCTCTTGCCGTGGTAACCGCCGCCACAGAGGAGCGTCACTCCTTCGGGGATGGCCATTCCCCGCACTCGCCCGGCATGGGGTAATTCAACTTCCGAGGCTGCGGAGGCCGGCGCCGAAAAGGGCACGACCGTCTCACCCAAAAGCGGTCTATCGTCGTTTCCCGCCCGCCTCGCCAGGTGCGCGCCGTCAGCAAGAAAGGCGACCCAGTTTCGCTCCGTAAGCTGCCCCTGTAGGAAGACGAAGTCTTCGGCCGTTTCGATGTGGGCACGCAGCCCGTCCAGATCCAGGGCAGCCCATCCATCGCGAAGGAGAGCCTCAGGTACATCGACGAGGCGTGAGAGCGCCTCTCGGCCGGCAATTCGACGTCCGCGTCCAGGTAGAGACAGTTCGAACCGAATCTCCCAGCCATCTTCGTCGAAGAGCGCTGCTGATCGATCGCGGATCTGCTGCCCGTGCGGTTCGATCCGAATCCCGATACGCCCACCCTCGGCGTTTCCGCCGGTGTGCCGGTCGAGCCAACGTCCCAGAGAGCGCCCCACGAAATCGCGCGCCGCGACGGCTTTGACGGTGGTGGAATCCCAGAGACCAGGTCGAAGAGCCCCGCGCCCACCCGGCCAGGTCGCCATCTCGGTCGGAAACAGAGCCAGACTCCAGGGAATGAAGAGGCGAGCTCGGGACGGGCCAGCAAACGGGTCCGGTTGGACCCTGACCAGTTCCAAGTCCGCGCCGTCCAGAGCGATCGTGTGCCGACGAAGATCCTTGTAAGCGGCGTAGGGGGCACCGTCAGAGCGTATGCACCACTGCCGCAGCTCTTCGCCCGTCGCTGGGAGTTCGTGCGGAACGCGATGTGCCCTAGGGCCCCGCCGTCCGGGCGCACCCCGGCCCCGCCCCGAGCCGCTCCGGCTTTCCCCGGTTCTACCGTACTGTCGTGATCGATCGTCCATTTCGGCAGTTTCTCATGAAAAAGGCCTCGGCCGGCGATGGACTTCGGTTCTCGTTGGAGTATCCTGGGCGGATTGGTTCTCCTGAATTCGCTGGATGGAGGTTTCGTTGACTGATTCGGTCCGGATCGCATTTTTCGGCAATGGCTTTGCCCGCAAGGTCATGCTTCCCTGCCTCCGCCAGGTCGAAGGAATCCAGTTAGTTGGCCTGGCCAGCCCAACTCTGGAACGGGCTGAGGCCACAGCCGCGGAGTTTGGAATCGAGAGAGTCTCCTCCGACCACGTCGAGATTCTCGAAAAGGCCCGGCCCGACCTGGTCTTCATCACGACTCCGCCGCATCGCCATTACGACCAGTCCCGTGACACTTTAGAGGCTGGGGCTCATGTGGTTTGTGAAAAACCGATGGCGCTATCGGCGGCCGAAAGCGCTGCCATGGTCGAGCTCTCGTCCTCCCATCCGGACCGGCTCGCCCTGCTCGATCACGAACTTCGATACGATCCGAAACGCCGGCAGATCGAACGCTGGCTGGCCGACGGTCGGTTCGGGCAGATTCACCACGCCTCCTACGTCGTCGACACTCCCGGACGGCTCGACCCAACCACACCCTGGACCTGGTGGAGTGATGAGTCGCGCGGAGGCGGCATGCTCGGTGCGTTGGGAAGTCACGCTGTCGATGCCATCCGCTCCTTCTTGGGAGAATTCGAGGAGGTCCGCGGGACACTGGCAGTCGGAATCAAAGAACGAACCGACCCGCTCGACGGACAGGCAAAGAAGGTCACAGCAGACGACCACGCATCGGCCTGTCTCCGACTTCGGTCCGGTGCGATCGTCGACCTGAGAGTCTCCGGCCTGGGGGGCGAACGGAATCACGCAATCAACATTACCGGCGAAACAGGAGCGGTTGCGGTGACCGAGCAGGGGGAGCTCCGAGCAAGTTTCACCGCGGGAGCCCCCCTCGAAGTTCAGACGGTCCCGGATGAACTCGAGTCGAATGAAGATCTCGGCATTCCGAACTCAGACTGGGCTCGTAATTTTCTTCGCTACAGTCGCAAAATCGTCGCGGCCGTACGAGCAGGACAAAGCACACTTCCTGGTGCGGCGACCTTTGTCGACGGCCACGAGACCCAGAAGGTTCTCGATGCGATCCGCGTTTCTCATCACGACGCTGATTGGGTCAGCGTCCAGTAAGCGAAGCTCTCCGGTCCGTGGTGGACGGGAGATTCGAAGCGAATGGCACCGGTAGAACGGCTCGAGACTTGGTGTGAAGGACGGCAACGGATGAGTCGATACCACGCTATTGGCCTCTCCCAGGATAGATGGGCTGAGATCGCCGCGCCTGAAAAGGAGTTCGCATGAAAATCGTCGTCGTTGGCGGTGGAGAAGTCGGAACCCACATCACCTCCCACCTCTCCGCTGAGGGCCATGACCTCATCATGGTCGACAAGGATGAGGCTCGGGTGCGTCGAGCGGATGAGAATCTCGACGCGATGGTCGTGCAGGGCAACGGGGCGAGTCTCACTGTCCTCGAGAAGGCAGGGGCCGGGGATGCCGAAATGATCATTGCGGTTACCGATCTCGACGAAGTCAACATCGTCGCCTGTGTGAGCGGAAAAGCCCTGGGGATTCCCCGACGGATTGCCCGGGTCAAGGACAACGACTACTTCGTCCATCGCTCCGGGCGAGGAATGCAAAAAGCCGGCGTCGAAATGATGATCAACCCGGACCTGGTCGCTGCCATCGACATCGAGCGACTCGTCTCACTTCCCGGCGCGACCGACGTGACAGATTTCGGCGAGTCGCGAGTTCGGATGGTCGGCCTCTACGTTTCCGAGACGAGCGAAGTTCTCGGCGTCCCGCTCAGCGAGCTCGACAAGAAGTTTGGGCCCCTCCCCGTCACGATCGTGGCGATCCTTCGAGACGACAAGACCCTCATTCCCGACGGTAGTACGGTGCTGCGGCCTAATGACCATGTCTTCGTGATCGGGGAAAGCTGGCTCATGCCCGATGTGATGGGATTGATCGGCGAAGACATCGAACCCGTTCGCAACGTCATGATCATCGGGGCCGGGCCGAGTTCCCGCCACCTCGCCAAGTACCTCGTCCAGCACAAGATCCAAGTCAAGATCATCGAGGTCGACAAAGACAAAGCCATCCTCACCGCGGCGCAACTCGACAAGGTCATGGTCCTCCGGGGAGACGGCACCGACGTCGGTCTCCTTCAGGCGGAATGTGTCAACGAGATGGATGCCTTCATTGCCGCGACCAATGACGAAGAAACGAACATCATGTCCTGCCTCCTCGCCCGTCATCTCGGGGCCAAGAAAACGATTCCCGTCATTCGTCGACAAAACTACGTTCCATTGGTTCACGTCGTCGGAATCGACGCTGCGGTTTCGGTGCGAATGAGCACGGCCAACGCCGTCATGCAATACGTGCGGCGCGGCAACATTCTCTCGGTTGCCCAGCTCAAGGAGAATGACGCCGAGGCCCTGGAGTTTCTCGTCAAAGACGGCGTTCGGGCGATCAAACGTCCCTTGCAGAAACTGGGCATCCCGAAGAACGCTGTCGTGGGTGCGGTCGTCCGGGGAACTCAGGTCATCGTTCCACGCGGAGACACCCAGGTCATCACCGGCGACCGGGTTGTTGTGTTCGCGCTTCCCGATGCGATCGATGCAATCGGAAAGATCTTCGCCCAGTAGAGTGAGGAGGCCGCGACGCAGGTCGCCTTAGAGCAACTTCGCCACGATTTCGTCGGTGAACTCCTGGGTACCTGCACTCCCACCAAGGTCGGGTGTCCGCTTCGAGCCGTCCGTCAGAGTTACGGAAATGGCTTCGAGGAGCCGGACCGAGGCACTTTTCTCCCCAATGTGTTCGAGCATCATCACGGCTGCGAGCATCACGGCGAGTGGATTGGCGATCCCCTTCCCGGCGATATCCGGGGCGGTACCATGAACGGCCTCAAAGACGGCGTAGTCTTCTCCGAGGTTCGCCCCTGCTGCCATTCCGAGTCCCCCGACCAGGCCTGCGGTGAGGTCGCTGAGAATGTCCCCGAACAGATTAGTCGAAACGAGGACGTCAAACTGGCGCGGATTCCGCACCAGTCGCATGCAACAGGCGTCGACGATAACGTCAGCGAACTCGACATCGGGAAACTCGGGTGCCATCTCGCGACCGACGTCCAGAAAGAGCCCGCTCGTCGCTTTGAGAATGTTCGCTTTGTGCACGAGATGAAGTTTTTTGGCCGGTCGGGACTGAGCAATTTCGAAAGCCCGCCGGATGATTCGCTCGCTCCCGGCCCGCGTGATGATGGCCCGGCTCTCTGCGATCGTATGATCGCGATCGAGCCAGGCTTCGAGGCCTGAATAGAGCCCTTCGGTGTTTTCCCTGACGATGACCAGGTCGATGTCGCCAAATGGACTCTCAACACCCGGCATTAGTTTGGCTGGGCGAACGTTCGCAAAGAGGTCGAGTTCGGTCCGCAACGCAACATTGACGCTTCGGAAGCCTTTTCCCACAGGGGTCGTCAGAGGCCCCTTCAGTCCCACTTTCGTCTCTCGGATCGAAGCCAGGGTCGATTCGGGCAGCGGCACCCCATGAGTTTCGACACTTCCTGAACCGGCGGGCATGTCAATCCAGTTTATCGAGACTCCGGTCGCATCGACCGCGCGTACGGTCGCGGCGACGATCTCGGGTCCGATTCCGTCTCCGCGAATGAGTGTGACTTTGTGCGTCATGGTCTTCGAAATCCTCTTCGATCGGGTTCTTTTTCTGGCGATTGGGGAGACTACTACGCGCGACGCCGCAGACAAAGCCGCGTCTGCTAGAAGAGCGGGCCGAAGAGATTGCCCGGTCCCAGAATGAGTTTCGGATCCAGAGCCTGCTTGACGGCCATCATCGATTCGACCATCCAGCGAGGGTAGAGTTCGCGAAAGAACGGAGCCTTGAGCTTTCCGATTCCATGCTCCGCAGAGAGATTGCCGCCCAGGGCCAGGGCGCGCCGTGTCATCTCGAAGATCGCATCCTCGGCCCGCTCCAGGGCCAGCGCATCTTCTGCCACGAGATTGAAGTGGGGATGGCCGTTCCCAACATGTCCGTAAGCAAGGACGGGACCCTGGAAGCGTTCTGACGCAATCTGATAGACGTCGGCCATGAGTGTCTCGAGCGCGTCAAGAGGGACCGCAAAGTCCGTTGAGAGTTTTCGCCCCCCGCTCTCCGGGACTCGGGCCCCCGCTTCGTTCATGGCGGCGGGCAGGGCATGCCGAAGGTCGCGCAACGCTCGTCGAGAGGCCGTATCCAGGGCCAACTGGGTATCCTCGCCCAAGGGAGTGAACGGCTCGAGGAAGGCCAGGAGTTCCTCGTTCCCGGCCGTCGCCGAAACAGTCTCCTCGAAATAGAGTGCCGCCCGAGCTGTCTCAGGTAGCATCAGCTTCGTATCCCACTGGCGGATGAGATCAAGAGCACCGCTATCGATCAACTCCATGCTCAGTGGAGTTCGATGCCCCGCCTGGCCTTCGCGATCGAGTGCCTGCACGCACCGAATCGCCATCCGCCAATCTTCGAAAAACGCCACCGCGGTCACGACATCGCGGGGCGGTTCGAGTAGAGCCAGTTCGATCTCCGTGACCACCCCCAGGGTCCCTTCCGACCCGAGGAAGAGATCGACCGGGTCCTGTAGTCCGAAGTACCCGGTCGCGTTCTTGTTCGCACGATTGCGCGCGATCTCCAGGACCGAACCGTCGGCAAGCACAACCCGAAGCCCCCGGACGTAACGTCGGGTCGGGCCGAAGTGATAGGTTCTCGCTCCGCTGGCGTTCGTCGCGATCGTCCCGCCAATCGTGCATTCGAATTCGCTGGTCGGGTCCGGAGGGTAGTAGAGACCCATGGTTTCGAGTTCCTGTCGAAACGGGCCGAGCACGACTCCGGGCTCTACTCGCGCAATCCCTCGTTCCGGGTCGATCTCGAGGACCTCGTTCATCTGCTCCAGAGACAAGGCAATTCCCTCTGCCGCGACGGAGGAGCCGGTCGTGCTCGACCTCAGCCCCTGGGCCGTCACCGAAACGCCGTGCCCCGAAGCGGAGCGCAACAGTTCGACGACATCTCCCTCGGATCGTGGGCGGGCCACTCCAAGCGGCTCGGAGGAAAGCCCGGAAGCATCAGCCGCATAGGCGGACCGAATCGAGTCCTCTGTGGAGAGAGTCGGATGAGAAAAGCCGACGGAGCCTGGCCCGGAAGAACTCATGCCCGATATCCGAGTTTGCGGAGCGACTCCCCTTTCTTGCGCCACTTCGGGAGCAGCTTGACTCGAAGGGCCAGGAAGACTTCGCGACCAAGAAAGGCCTCGACGGCTTCACGCGCCTCTTCACCGAGAGCCTTGATCGCCCGACCGCCCTTGCCGATAAGAATCATTTTCTGGGAGGCGGTTTCCGCGTAGATCGTCGCCTCGATGAAGTCTTTCGCGCCCCCCTCCCGAAATTCCTCGATCTTCACTTCGGTCGAGTAGGGAACTTCCTGCTCGAACAACTCGAAGATTCGTTCGCGGATGATCTCGGCGACAAAGAAGCGTTCGGGCTGCTCGGCGATTTGATCCGGCGGATAGAAGGGCGGAGACTTCGGGAGCCGATCAAGCATCGACTTGAGGAGAACGTCGACCCCCTCCCCGTGGAGAGCCGAGAGAGGAACGACCTCATCGAAGCGACCGAGCGCGTGATAGGCCTCGAGTTTCGGAAGGAGGTCGTCTCGTCGCTTCAGCGCATCAATCTTGTTGATTGCCAGGATGCAGGGCTGCTTCGACTCCGCAATGGCGTCGATCATCTCGACCGGCGCACGAGAGTCGACGATGAAGACGATGACGTCGGCGTCCTGGAGCGCGCGGATCGCGTCCGCGATCATCGCTCGATGGAGCGAGTACTCGGGATCCATGATTCCCGGCGTGTCGAGCAGAATGACCTGATGGCCCTCGCCATTGAGAATACCCAGAGTCTTGCGCCTCGTCGTCTGCGGCTTATGGGTGACAATCGCGATCCGCTCATCCAGGAATCGGTTCATCAGCGTGGACTTCCCCACATTGGGTCGTCCGACCAGGGCGACGTATCCGGCCACGAAGTTAGGATTGGTTGTCAATCCCGCTAGGTCAAAGTCGCTTTCGGAATCCAAGGGACCGCCTTTCATGGCACTACTTGCGGAGGCTTCGAGATCGCGCTGCGGCAATCTCGTCTTCCAAAATTTTGATGGCTGCGCGAAGGATCGGGTCGTTCGCTCCTCGATCTCGTTCGAAGGCGTCACCAATCCAGAGGTCTGGCTCGACTCCTCGCCCCTCCAGGTTATCACCTTCCTGGGTCGACCAGCCAACCCGAGGAAGGCGGATTCGGCGACCGTCGACCAGCTCCCACTCCTCAGCGCCGATTACCCCACCGGCGGTTGGCTCCCCGACCAACGTTCCGAGGCCGAGCGCGGAGAGCCCCTCGGCCACAATCTCGGCCGCTGAACCGGTGTCCGGTCCGATCAGAACAACCATGGGCTTGTCCCAGAGAGGGGCTGGGGCCGGCTGGCGGCGCTCTCCCCGCGGCTCCCGCCAGAGCCCGGGACGCATTTGGAGCAGGCGAAGAAACTCCTCGGGAAGATCTCCGCCGCGATTCTCCCGCAGGTCGAGAATAAGTCCCTCCCGCCCGGACTGATGAACGCGGAGCTCACGCTCGAGTGTTTCGAGGCTGGGCCGATCGATACCGTCGATTCGAACATAGCCCAGCGGTACCGCCGCCTCGGCCCGCAGCTGGGAGCGGGTTCGGGCAACGGCGCCCAGGCGTTCGAGAACTCGAATCTGGTCCGTCCCGATCGGACGAACGAAGGCCCTGCGCTCCCCGGCACCAGGCGCGGCCTCCGATGTTCGATCCGTTCGCCAGCGGAGTTCGACTTCCTGCCCGACTCGATCTCGCAGGATCGATTCGAGCGGTCGCTGCGAGCCGACCGCCTCGCCGGCGACGAAGGAAAGAAGATCTCCGGTGGTCAGGCCCGCCCGGTGCCCCGGTCCCCCGGGAAGGACATCCCGCACCAGCAGGCCCTGGGGGCCGCCCGCGACAACATCGTCGGTCTCGAACTCGACCCCCAGCCAGCCGGTAGCGAGCCGTGGAGAGTTACCCGGAGCCCTCAGCCCAAGGTGCGACGCGTTCAACTCCCCCATCATCCGACGAATCAGCGTATCGAGATCCACGTCGGTGTGAACTCCGGCGAGACGGGCCCGATAGCGAGTGAGGGTCGCGTCCCAATCGAGGAGGTGAAAGTGACGTCGATAAAACCCGTCTTTGATGAGCCGCCAGGTCTCGACCAAGATCTGTTCGCGCTTTGCGCCTGGATCGATTTGAGCCGAAAGAGCGTAGGGAACGACTTCGGTCACCAGGGTATCGACCTCAGAGCGGCGTAAGATCCCGTGTTCATCGAGAGACCACACGAAGCGACCCGAAGGGTCGAATCGCACGACCCGAGGATTCCACTCCGTCGAGACTCGCGTGGGTTCGGAGTCCGTCCAGCCTCGCATCCAAAGCGCCGGTCTGCCGAGTACGTCCGAGATAAAGATGACGCGCGCGCCCTCTCTATCGATGGAGAAAGCCGCTTCATCGCCAAAGAACTTCGTAACCTGAAAAACCCGATCGGCCACCCCGCCCAGGTCGACGATCACACCGTGGGGCGGAACAGTCGATTGGGGCTCCGGCCAGCTTGTTCCACCCAGGGAGGGGGCGTCCTCCTGCCGAAGAGCGAAGGCCCAGACATCGCGACTCCCCGCCCGATCGGAAAGGAAGAAGAGATAGCGACCATCCGGGGACCAACTCGGTTCGAGGTCGTCAGAGGGATGAAGAGAGAGATTGTATTCCTCCCCACCCAAGAGCGAGCGCAGGTAGATCTCTGCATTCCCGCTCCGGTCTCGCTTGGAGTAGGCCAACCATCGGCCGTCCGGAGCGAAAGCAAAACCTTCGAAACGGACACCATCAACGAGCACGAGTTCCCGTCCACCCTCGGCGTCGGCCAGGAGCAATTGTTCGACCTCTTCATGCTCACGCTGATAGGCAATGAACCGACCGTCGGGAGAAAACTGGGGCGCGTACTCGTTCCGAAAACGGGATCGGAAGGTTCGCACTTCGGGGTGCGTCGAATCGAGAACCGGAACACCGTCACCTTCGGATTCGACGATGAACAAGTCGTGCTGACCGGCTCGATCCGAACTGATGACAACGCGAGATCCGTCTGGGGACCAACTTGGAGAGGCTTCGCGGTAGGACGATGGAGCCAACGGCACCCAATCCTGTGCTGGCCGGTCGCGTGAATCGACGGAGTCCAACCGAGCAGAGGCCGGAAACTGAGGCGAAGCAAAAAGATGGCCGTCTACTTCGAGAAGGAGTTCCCCCGACCTTCGCCCGACCCAGAGCCCGCGGGCGCCGGCGTTCCAATGCTGAACGCGGGGGGCCTGGGGCTGAAACGGGCAGCGAATCTCGAGCTCTTGGGCCGCGGCCGGTTTCCGCACGGCCGGCTCGGCACTCAGGTCGACACGCCAGATGGAACCACCGAGTTCGTAGACGAGCCGCGTCCCATCGCGACTGATCTGCGGAAACTCAGCCGCACCCGATCGATGGGTCGTGATTTGTTCGCGGGCACCCGTCCCGAGGTTTAGCCGCCAGATGTTTCGAGCAAAAGACTCCTCCGAGGCATAGTAAACGTAGTCTCCCTGGGCGTCGTAGCTCGGCCAGAGATCGACACCAACGAATGAGGTCACCGCTTGCGGGCGGGCCGAACCTCGGACGAAACGGAAGAGTTCCCCGGCCCCCACTCCGCGGGCTCGTTGCCTCCACCAGGGCAGACGCGAACGGGTAAAGACGAGTTCGTCGGGAGCGATCCAACACCCATCGGAGGAGAGATCGTGAATCAGAGGTCGGGGCTCGCCTCCTTCCAGACTCAGTTCATAAACCCTGTTCTGGCCGGAACGGTTGCTATGGAAGAGAATCGATGTTCCATCCGGAGAGAACCCGGACGGAACGTCAATCCCTTCATGCTCCGTCAAACGACGCACCGCATCGGTAGCGCGGTCGAGCAGAAAGAGGTTTTCCGTCCGGTCCTCATGACGACCAAAGAGCAAATATCGACCGTCGGGAGACCAAAACGGACGCACCTCCTGCTCGGTGGACTGGACGACTCGTGAAGCCGCTCCGCCCTCCATCGAAGCCAACCAGAGGTCTCCAGCAAAGACAAAGGCCAGGTCACGACCATTGGGCGAGGGTGCCGGATACGACAGGCCGATTATCCCAGAGTCGCTACCCGCAATTGGAAGCGGGGGCACGGCGAGCGCACCACCTCTGGAGGAGATGGCCCCCTCCAGAAGGAGTACGAGCACTCCGAGTGCGAGGACCAGGAGAGACATCGAACCCTTGTCCGACCCGCTCGCCCGGCCTTCGCTCGGCGCCAAAACTCGTGCCAGTTTCAGGATGTCAACGCGCGCGTCGCGGCGAGGGCCGCCCCATAGTCGGGCAGGTCGCCTACCTCGCCGACGTATTCGACATGGGCCAACTTTCCGTCCGGGCCGACGACAAAAACCGCTCGGGAAAACATCCGCTCGAACGGCCCCGACTCGATCAGGCATCCGAAAGCCATTCCGAAGGAGCCCGTACGATGGTCACTGGCCAGCACGACATTCTCTACCCCAGCGGCCCCACACCAGGATTGCTGGGCCATGGGTAAATCCATCGAGACAGCTAGAATGACGGTGTCCTCGAGCTTTGTCGCCTCCTCGTTGAAGCGACGGATCTCCACATCGCAGACACCGGTATAGACCGATGGAATCGCGCAGAGAATGAGGGTCTTCCCCGCAAAGTCGTTTCGGGTGCAGTCCTTCATCTCTTTTGTTTGTACGACAAAGTCCGGCGCGACCGCGCCAAGTTTGACCTCGTCCCCCAGCAGTCCAAAGGGAGTGCCGCCCAGTGTGATGGAACGTTCCATGTTCGCGTGTGTCCTCTACTTGCAGTTGATTACTTGGGTTTTCACTATCCGATCTCTCACCTGCGGCCGACAACCGACCCGACATAGCCGAGCCCTATTACGTATTTTCCACAGGGGGTACACATGTATCAAGGGACGGATCCCTCGTCTCTTTCAGACACGACCGCCCCACGGTCTGCTCGTTACCGGGTCGCGGGGGCCGACCTCGATTCTCCGATCGGTTGGAACCTTCCGTTCGTTCTCGTATACTGGGAGCTTAGGCCCTTTACCCGAGCGGAGACCCGATGCCGAAGACCCAGGACACCAAGTACTTTCGCAAAGGTCTTGGTAACAAGGAACAGGTTGCGCCTCTCCTTCATGCGGATTATCACAGCGGGTTAGCCGAGTGGTTCAAAGCCTCTGGCTTTCGCTACCAATCGGGAGACGTCGAAATCCGCCTCGCCAAGGAGTTCGGCTTTTGCTACGGAGTCGACCGGGCCGTCGAATACGCCTATGAGTGCCGGGACCGCTTCCCGGACCGGCGCATTCTTATTACCGGAGAGATCATCCACAACCCTTGGGTGAATCGTCGGCTCGAAGAGATGGGCATTGGGTTTCTCTCCCCGGAAGGCGGAGACCGGCTTCGCGAAGTCGAAGCGAATGACGTCGTCCTCATTCCCGCCTTCGGTATGGAGCACGAGGATTTCCTCCGACTCCGCGAGCGAGGCGTCATTCTCGTCGACACGACCTGCGGCTCGGTTCTAAGCGTTTGGAAAAGCGTCGAACGGTACGCCCGGGAGGGATTCACGGCCATTGTCCACGGCAAGAAAGACCATGAAGAAACGCTAGCAACTTGTTCTCAAGTAAGAAAATACGAGGGCGCCCACTACCTCGTACTTCGTGACATGGAGCAGGCGGGCTGGGTCTGTGAGTTTCTCGAGGGCCGACTCGACGGTGACACTCTGATGACTCGACTGCCGGACGCCTACTCCCCGGGATTCGATCCTTCTCTCCACCTCCAGAAACTCGGCATCGCCAATCAGACGACGATGCTCTCAACCGAGTCTCTCGAAATCGCCGCGCTCCTTCGGAAGTCGATGAAGACGGCCCGGGGAGACGCCGATTTGGGCGCTCACTTTCGGAGCTTCGACACGATTTGTAGCGCCACCCAGGACCGTCAGGATGCCGTCAAGCAGATGCTGGCCGAGAAGTGTGATCTGATGGTCGTGGTGGGCGGGTTCAACAGCAGTAACACAACCCACCTCCTCGAAATCTGCCTTCCGGTGACAAAGGCCTATCACGTCGAAGATGTTGACGGGCTCGTCAGCCCGGATTGGATTCGGCACAAACCCCTCGAGGAGTCGCTCCCCATCCTCTCGGACGGATGGCTCCCTCAGGGACCAGCCGTCCTCGGAGTCACGGCCGGTGCGTCGACCCCGGACACCGCCGTCGGAGCAACCATCGCCAAGCTCATGCGCTTTCGCGGCATCCCTCAGGAAGAAATCGAAGCACTCGCTGAGACCGGGAGTCGATTGGCTGCCGAGAAGCGCAACAGTCGCGGCGGTCGGGATCCGCTTCCGATCGATCGATCGAGCTAGGGTAGATATCCCAGCGTAAGTCGAATCGAGGTTCCGGTCGCGTCGGCGTTGCCGTCCTCCCAGCGACTCTGCAGGTAGAGCGCTTCCGCGCGAAATCTCAATCGCCGCCCCGCCGAAAGGACCGGTCCGACACCAGCGCTCCATCCATAACGCGCGTCATCACGTGCTCCGTCGAAACGCCGAGCTTCGGCGCGAAGGCCGGCCTGCCACGGAGCACCGAGATAGATCCAGGAAAAATCAGCGGCTCCCAACCATCCCGGAGAACGCACCTCGAACAGATCGAGATCGCTCCGTTCTCCGTTTCCCTTCCAGCTGGCTTGGGTGCTTGCGTTCAGTCTCCAGGAACCGAAGCTGTGGAAGGTTCGCAGAGACGCGTCCAGCTGGTCCCCCTCTCGGATTCCCGAGTCATCGTCCATCTCGTCCCGACCAAAGGTCCGTCCGGTCAGACGGAAGAGGAATGCATCGGAGGAGTGGGTCGTCAATCGCCATTCCAATCCCAAGGACGCGGAAAGTTCCGCGCCCGGACGGTAATCGGCGATCTCCCCCACCTTGTAGGAACCCGGG
>Ga0315338_1001823_pt1 | contig 23969 bp, 28 predicted proteins | sample ASW8metaG_FD_204518 | JGI IMG/M metagenome (GOLD analysis project Ga0315338, IMG submission 204518) | Ammonia-oxidizing marine archaeal communities from Monterey Bay, California, United States - ASW #8 | ecosystem: Environmental > Aquatic > Marine > Coastal | place: USA: California | collected... | reverse complement strand
ATATAAAAAGGGTATTCACGAAGTCTAAATAGTATTAAGTGACAATTGATTTATTGGTTTCTTTTGAGTTGTAATTTTCAGTTCAATTGTTAATGACAATTTGCTATCGTCTTCCCATATATCTCCATTTGGGTTACGAATGCGAATAGTGGAACTATTTAAATTAATAGGTGTTGCGAAATTTTTTTCAATTGTAGAAAGTTTATCAGTGTGTATATTAAATTTCCCCAATTTTTGCGAAAAATATAGCTTCCCCAGACATTTGTCAAACCATTCATTTGAACCGGAACCATTACCACCTATTTCTTCAATTTCAAGAAGTAAATAAGGTAGGTTTTCAAGTTCGGGAGAAGATGGAATTATGACCGAATTAATTTGAATTTTAGTTATATTTGTGATGTTTTCTATATTTTGGTAAATTGTTCCCTTTACTCTTTCTATATTTTCATTTTTGTTTTCAAAAATCATTTTGAAATCATATGGAGATGGGTATAATTCTTCATTTCTATCGTCTGAATTTATAGTCAGTAATGTTGTTAGTGTTTGAAGTTTTATTTGTGGTTGTATTTGTGGTTGTATTTGTGGTTGTATTTGTGGAACAATTAATTTATTTTGTAAATTTTGAAATGATTGATTTAAATTTGTTTGAACTTCTGGATTATTATTCATAGTATTCATATTATTCATAGTATTCATATTATTCATATTTTCAGTAGAATCTTTATATTGTGTTATTTGCGAATTCTGTGGATGTTGATTTGCATGGACGTTCTTCATAAATACACTTTTTTGATTTGAAAATGCTCGAAGTTCCTTTACAAAACCTTTCACAGTCGATTTGTTCCATTCTCTTATATTTCTTTTGAAAATAAGGTTACGTATATCTTCAACTGTAATATGTTTGAATTCGGTGGTCCCTTGTATTTCTCTAAATAGTCGTTGTGATATGTTGTTGATATTTGAAGCCATAGGTATGTCCTGTTTATAAACGTATTTTCCAGTATTATCTTTTATAATTTGTTGGTCTTGAATCTGCGCATTATGAACCTTACTAACCGTATCAACTGTATTTTTAACAATATTTGTTTCATAAGAATTGTCTAATAACTGTATGTCTTCTTGGTCGTCAACTAATTCAACTTTTACATCTGTGTTATTATAATCATTTTGAAAATTTTGCATATTACTCATAGGTGCCATAACATTTCGAAATGTTAAAAATCGAACGTGTGGTACATTTGTATTTGTATTTGTATTTGTATTTAAGTATTCTTCCATTGTAAATTTACGGAATTCGTTTATTTTCTCCTTATAATATAATACAGATTGAAATATTTTATTTATTTTATTCTTACTTTGTTCTTACTTGTTCTTACTCTAATCTTAATTTTTAATGTCTATGAGAGTATGTAGTATATGTAAATCACCAGGTGCAACAAAGAGTACTTGTCCACTAAACAAAAATGCCAAAAACAAAAATTTAAAATTACACGTAAATGCAACAAAGCAAATTAAATTGTACTTAAAGCAAAAACAAAACCAAAAACAAAACCAAAAACAAAACCAAAAACAAAACCAAAAACAAAACCAAAAACAAAACCAAAAACAAAACCAAAAACAAAACCAAAAACAAAACCAAAAACAACTCAAAAATAAAAAATCCAGGGTACAACCACCTAAAATTGTAGTATTAGACAATGACGAATGTTTGGGTCAATTTGGGTTATTTAGTTGTCTATATGTATATTCAAGGATGACGCGAGATCCTTATAAAGTAGATTTAGGTGAATTAAAACACGCGTGTGTCCGATATTTATTTCCAAATGGTGTAGCAAGACCATATTTGAAGGAGTTTTTCGTGTTATTAAAACTTTTAAAAACAAAAAACAAAATAGACGGCGTGGTTATGTATACATCGGCACCTAATAATTTATCTGATGGAAAATCCGGTTATGTATATTTTTTGAAGGATTGTATTGAATTATACTGTAATTGTCCAAATCTATATGATAAGGTTCTTCATAGAAATAATGTTATAGCAAAAACATCAAAATGTGGTGCTACGATTAAAGATTTAGCGAATGTATTATTAACTTATTCGCAGAGAAAAAATTTAGCAGGAAAAGATTCTGTCGAAAAACGACGATTGAATCACAAAGCAAATACAATGACTCATAATATTATAATGATTGATGATAAACCTAGAAATATACGAACTCGCTCTGGTAGAGCAATTGGAGTCTCTCCATATGAATACGAAAGTAACAGTAGATTATTTAAGAAATGTATAAATTCTGTGAACAATTTAAGACAAAAGTTAGAATATTATAGGGATCCTGAAAATCCAAAATTATCCGTTTATCAAGGTATATTAAAAGAAGCAGACGAAAATCATAGAAATTATTATGGGCATAAAAATAATAGCGAATTGTTGAAAATTGCAAAACTTATGAAAAAAAATTATGAAAAAAATTTATAACAAATGAGTCCAAATATATAGCACGTTTCCTTTAAATCTAATTATAGGTTATGATTAACATAATTTGAACATTAATTTAATATATTGTAACTTAATTTAATTGATTTAGGAGTGTGTTTAAATTTAAAGAAAAGAATCTTATACTATCATATAGTATTTTACAAATAAGCAATTAAAGTAATTAAAGTAATTAAATAATTTAAAATGTCTACTACATCTGTATCTGTAACTGAATCTACCGCTAACGTGGTTGTCCCAAGTGTCACTGACACAACTGCGACGACTGCGTCTCTTTCTCTCACACAAACTGGAGGCAAGAAAAAGACTACCAAGAAAGCAACCAAGAAGGCAACCAAGAAGACAACCAAGAAGACAACCAAAAAGACAACCAAGAAGACTGCTGATGGACAACCAAAGATTAAGACTGTAGGAAGTCGTCGTGAAGTATGGGAAGGAAAAGCAAAGCGCACTTCTGGACATCTCACCAAGGCTGATCTAATCCTCAACTCTGCTGGACGTCCGGTCTCTAAGGCTCAACATGAAAAGGGTTTGAAACAATATGATGTTCTTAAGCCATGGCGCGATCATCTTGATGCTTTCCGCAAAGAACACCCAGAAATGTCTCTTAAAGAGCAAATGAAGGCTGCAAGTAAGACTTACAAGAAGACAAAAGCAAAGAAAACTGTAAAGAAGACTGGAGCAAAGAAAAAGAAATCCGCTGGAAAGAAGACCAAGGGAAAGAAGACCAAAGGAAAGAAAACGCCTACTAAAAAATAAATAAAAATCTTATTTCACTATGATTTTATTTGTTTGTTTATTATATAAATTAATTTTGTAATGAAACTTAACATCTCAATTAAAATATTATTTTACCTAATAGTAGGTTCCCTGTATATATTTAACAAAAACTTTGGTGAAAAATTCTACACAATAGTTGGAATAACATACTTAATGTTCTTTATGTATTTACTTGCAAATAGATCGTTATAATTTAGTTATTTTGTTATTTTGTTATTTAGTTATTTAGTTCTTTTTGTCGATACATGTTTTAACAGGAAACATGTTAATTACATCTTCATTTATACGGCATATTCCATCTTCAACACAATTATCTTGGACATTATACCCCGTTTGTTCATCTACACATTTGTAATTGTGTTCGGAACATTTAGGTGGATTCTTGCAGGGTATACAACCTGTTGCGTCATATTTACTGCGATAAGCAAAATCATAATTTTTAAATTTATGATTTTTTTGCTTACATGTATCTACTTCGTTATTGTATTTATTGTTGTTATTTTTATTTGTATTATTGTTTGTAAAATCAACACGTCTAACTTGACTGAATGCTTTTTTTCCAATGTTTTTGAATGTTTCAACTTGAACATTTGATTTCATTATAAACAAAATCACGAGCAAAACTACTATAAATAGCAAAATATACATTATAATTTAAAAGAATTAATCGTTCAGTTCTATTATAATAATTGAAGATAAAAAAGTAATAAATGAAATTAAATAATTATCCTACTTATAGTAAAAAGGACTGGAAAAATAATAAAGGTCGTTTTGTAAATACCCAAAGTGATCCGAATAAATTTATTTTACCAATGGATGATATCAACATCCAATTAATGACATATTTCACTAAAATAAACAAAGTGGTTGATAGAGAATATAAAAATATTCATAATTATAAATATTTTAATGCCGAATTGAAATGAAAATAATTAAAATTCAAAATTCAAAATCTTATAATTTATCAATAATCTGGACATGACCTATCATATGTGTTCGGCAACAATATCTTGTAAGACCAACTTGATTTAATATAAGAGCTTCTACATTTTTATTGCCATCTTGAACTTGTCTAGATAGTGTGTATTGTGAGGATTCTCTTTCGTCTTCTTTCATTTCACGAATATCTTCCAATTTTCTTTGTTCTTCATCTATTTGTTTTAAGTTATTTTGAATAAGTCTATGACGATCTTCAAGTGTTACTTCATCTTCTTTTTCCCAATTATCTAATTCAGATGAAGATACAAAATATACTCCTTTTTCATCTTCTTTTCTTATAAGAATAGGTGAATTTATAAGATTCATATAAGTTCTGTATTTTGAAGCAAGTAATTGCCCGCAATTAAAACATCTTACTGGAATAATCATAATAAAAATTAATGTAATAAAAATTAATGTAATAAAAATTAATGTAATATAATAATATAGAAATTATAAAGTTTAAATATACATTACGTATACCGAGTGTTTGATTGTTTTTATTTTATTGTTATTTTACATTTTATATGTTTTACGTTATATGTTTCAATTTACATTTTATAAATAATTTCTTGTTGTCCAAGGAAATGGCGTTTACAACAGTATCTTTTAATACCAACTTCTTCCATAAAGTTTCCATAAACGTTTGTATTTGGTCGGTCAAATGTTAGAACTTGACTTTCTGAATCGGTTTTTTTAAATTTTTTGACTTTTCCTAAATATTTTTTGTATTTTGAACCAATCATATTTCCACAAGTTGTACAACGAACTGGAATAAGCATTATAAATATAAATGTGAGTGTAAATGTAAATGTAAATGTAAATGTAAATGTAAATGTAAAGTAAATGTATATAAGTCAAATACAATTAACTAAAGTATATAGATGTGTGTTTAAATCAAAACTTCAAAAATAAAAATCAAATTTAACTGTTTTCAATCTCCCCATCCATCGTTATCATCATCACTGTATTCATAAGTGTCATCAAAGTAATCATCATCTTCATTTTCTGATAGATTGATTTCATTTGAATCATCTTCTCCAAATATAGTTGCAGAATAAAGATTATTGGCTTCAATATAATCATCTAATGATAACCCGCTTTTCTCAAATCTTTTTTGTTGCTTATATGAAAAATTCTCTTGGATGTTCATTCTCTTCCATTTATATTCCAGATTGTGTTTTTGAATATATTCATCTACTGACATAGTGCTATTTCGAACAAAATTTTCTCTGTCTTCCAATGAAAATAGTTTGCGTCGATCATTTGGCGAATAAAGGTATACTGCTTCTCTGGAAATAAATTCTTTGAGTGCTATGTGAACTTCGTCACATACATGATTCATCGGCGAATCAGGTAGTTTGATTTTTTCAATGTCCATTGCAGATTTGAAATAAAATTAAAATTATAAATAAAATTAAAAATTTTTGAAATATTTTAATTATGTTAGTTTATTAATATAACACATTACCCTTAAATGATTTTAACTAGACTTGTTCTATTCACAATTTGTATTGTTTTACTAACTCTTTCTACAAGTGCTTTAGTAGAATATTTTATGTGTCAAAGACCAGAATATAACTCTAAATTATGGAACCACGGATCTATACAAACATACAATAACTGCTATATATACGCTCTAAACAAACCAAAGACAACCAGAACTAGAAAGACAAGTCCCGGTTTAGGTGAAATGGGTGGTGGTGAATATAATACAAGGGATTTTGGTCGGGATTATTCTAATTATACTTGTAATTATTTTGATCAATTGATTAAAAATGACATTCCTGGTGCCATAAAACAAGATGTAGATAGTATTGATAAGGTTAATTGTCCGCCAGATCATTATGAAATAGCTCTCGTATTAGATGATAATAAAACTCCAAATAAATCGGGTGACGACGACTTCCATTTTTATAGAAAAGATTGTGATACTGAATTCTGGAGTCATAAACCAGGTTCCGCACCGGTCACTAAAAAAGATGCTTCCGGTAATCTAATTTTGGATCCACAGCATTCAGATAGAAATTTTTCAAATCATAATTATTATAAATTCTGCAGTTATTACTGTATTCCAAATAAAACCGGAACCTACGAGTCAACAAAAGAAGAATTAAAATTGTAATTAGAATTGTAATTTAGGATTGTAATTCACATATTCTACTTCTTTCGGTTTTGAAAACCTTTTTATTTTATCCAAACATATATCAATGTAATTTTTTAATATAAAATATGTATTGAACATATGACCATCGCCTATTAATATGAAATCATTCAAATTAAATAATATATAGCCATTTTGAAAATAGTATTGTAACATTTTGAAAAGACATATTACTATATGAAGTGACAATATAATCAGACAGGTTAATTTAATAGAAGTATATGTCTTATTCAAAATTTTCTTTTTTTTCAAAAATTCAAATCTAAATATAAGAATACTTAATCCAATAATTCCATAGCTTACAAATATGCTTATCTTTTCTTTATATTTAGATAATAGAAGATATAGTTTTGAATTTTTGAATTCAGTTGTTTTATATTGATATTTACATACAGTACATATATCACTTTCTAATATATCAATGGATTCTAATAAACAACATTTATGTATCCATTTCATAGAACCTATACATTTACAAGGATTCAAAAATATATTTTCAAAATCACCTTCTGGTTCAAAACATAATCTACAGATTTCAGTATTTTCAAAATCTTCTTTTTTCGAAATTGATTTTTGAAATTTTTGAAAATCTTCTTTTTGAAAACAATCATATATTTCTCTTATTTTATATAAATGTTTCAAAATATTCTCATATTTTAGCATATTTCAAAGTATAAAATATATTAACCTATAATATTTCAAAATATTCAAATTTCAAAATAAACAAATAAAAAATTAAAAATCTATTTTACAGTGTTCTATTCTATTTTACAGTGTTCTATTCTATTTACATGTATTTTTTTACGATGTGTAGATTCATCAGTTTGTGAAAGGTCCTTTCTTTTTCAAGAATAACAAACCCTTCTCTCTTTGCTAACCTGATTCTCACCTTGTCATTAGCATAATTAAATCTATTTTGAGAGAGTTCTCTCCAATTCCATGGCTTGTTTTTAAACGCCTTGGTGAGTTTTACATTCAAATTTGGGTTCCTTGATAATCCTCTGAAAAAATCCTTTTCTTCTTCATCTTTGTACCAATCCATGTCTTCTTGATTTTGATGTTCTGGGAAATGTGTTTTGATGAACTTTTTGGTCATTACGATACTTGGATTCTCCGCTATACAGTAAAAGTCCCAGTCTTCTTCTATGTGTTTTTCGACAAACTCCAAGGTGAGATTTGGAATTCGCGAAATACGTCCCCAATTCCAGTCTTTTTCAGGATGTGCTTCAATGAATTCTAACGTCAAATACGGATTTTTAGAGATATCACTCCAATTCCATAATCTATTCAAGTTCGCTTCAAGAAACCCCATAGTAAGATTAGGATTCTTAGATAGACCATTGTAGTCCCATGGAAGTTCTCGGTGTGTATTCACATATTCCATAGTAACGTTTTGATTCTTTGATACACTGCGCCACACCCAAGGAAGTTCAGGATGAGACAAGATGTATTCCATAGTAACACTTGAGTTTTCTGAGATGTTCGACCAATCCCAATTATTATCCAAATGTCTGGTCACAAAATCCATCGAAACGCATCGTGTCTGTGTAAAATTCAAGACTAAATCCCACTCATATATATCATTCCAATTCCAAACGATTTCAAGATGTTTTTCCAAGAAAGACATAGAAATGTTTGGATTCTGTCTGTCAAAAAGTTCGAGCCAATTCCAGAAAATATCCGGATGAGATTCTATGAATTCTTCTGTAATGTTTGGATTTCCACTTACAAACTTCAGGTTCCAAGGGAGTTTAGGGTGGTCTTCAATAAATTTCATGGTTACATTTGGATTACAGGCCAATCCTTCCCAATTCCAAGTTAATTGTGGGTTACGCAAGACATACTTTATTGGTATGCTAGGATTGCGTGATACATCGTACCAGTTCAGTTGATGTTCTTCTCCAATTGAGATGATGTGGTCCAAGAGTTCTGGGGTAAGTTGTGGGTTGCTTGATAAGGTGAACCAACACCATTCTTTTTCTGGGTGTTCTTCTACCACCAAATGGTAGAGAGTGTTGATGAGTCCAAACAACGGAGCAATGGCTTCCATTGTGAGTATGTGGGTAGCGGGTAGCGGGTAGCGGGTAGCGGGTAGCGGGTAAAGAGATGAAAACGGAGATACGCGAAATGTCCTAATTGTCTCTAATGAACTCTCATAAAAAAACAATCAGATTTTTTTCAGTTATTATTCTATTTAAAAATTAAATAATAAATTACAATAATTTGTAAAAATCTTTTTTGAAATGCTGAAACATTTGATGTGGGGTTTGAAATAAAGACCATTTTGCACCAGCCAATATTTTTTTGAATTTAGGACTATGTATTGCTTTCAAAATCATATCACCTTCTCTTTTTGATTTTATAGGAATACCAAAACATCCATCAGACATACCATATAATCCTTTATAATCATTCAATTCTGGATATTTGTATTGCTCTTTATTATGACTTAATATTACCTTTGGAACGCCAAAATGACCTTTTTTATTTGTAGAAGAATACATAAATCGTATTTCTTTTTGTTTAATACCATGAATAACCGGATATTTGAAACGACCTTTTTTGAAATTACTCATATGTTTCCATTGATTATGATATACTGTGTCAAATATAATATCGAGACCACCCTTTTTATCTGTTTTATCTGTTAATATGGAAAACACCTCCTTATATGCATAATTTGGAAGAAATGGCCATTTTTTCAAATCCAGTCGATGCTTTTTATCATGTTCATCAATTACTAATGTCTTTTTTGAATTCGGTTTATTTTGAATAATATATACATCAAATCTACTTAATATATTGAACAATCTCTTTGCATCCATATCAGTATATACGTGAATATATAATATTTGCTTTTCAGACATCATATCCCATAATTCGCTATATCGCCCAGGGCCTCTCCATCCAGATGGTGTTATGAAACATAGAAATCCCTTTTCTTTTAACATTTTGAAAGCTTGAAATATGAATTTATCCCATAATACACCACCTCCAAACCGTCCATTTTCCCTTGACTTATTCCAAGGTGGATTTCCCATTATTATGTCGAATTCAAAATCCGGTTTGAAATCAAAATAACTTATTTTTTGAATATTCGTTTTTGAATTTGAATCTATATTTTTGAAAATCTTTTTACATATTTTCACATTTGAAGGATTCAATTCCACCATATAGAGCATATTCTCTATAATATGTTTTGAACGCGCTTGTTTATTTTTTATTTTATTTTTCAAACCATTCATTAATTTGTAATATGCTATAACTGGAAAATTACCTATACCACAAGATGGATCAAGCCATTTCAAATCCGGATTCGTCCAACAACTTTTCGGAAGTTTGAGTGTTTCTAATATTAAATTAATAGGTGTAAATACTTCTCCAAACTCTTTCTTTTCATCACTGCGAACATCTAAATGTTTGTGTATCATTTTTGAAACCTTATCATTTTGAATTAACGCCATTGCTTTATATAATTACAATTTTAATATATTTGTAAAATAATTATAAAAATTAAAATAAACTGTTTAGCGAGCAAGATTGCTGTCGACAAGATAACGGAATTGCTCCCCAAGACATTTCATCTTGTTAAGCGCGACTACGTGCGCGGCAAGCCACCGAATCCTCCGAATCCTTTCATAAAGGCTTCAATTACGCTTAATCTATATCTTGCTCGGGCTAATTTTTTGTCTGCGTGGTCGAGCCCTTCGTAAATTGATGTGTTCCAACCCTTAAAATAAGATCCAGAATTTCTAGGATTATAATTTACTGTGGAAGATGTGATTCGCCCGTCCAAGTATTCCATAAAATCTCTTATTTCTTCTTCGCTTAAGTTATTAGGATTTGGTTGGGGGCCTGCTGCGAGACTTGCGATTTTTCTTAGATAGTTTTCTGATGGGTCGGTTTCCATAAATAAACTCTCAATCAAATGATTACGAATTTCATCTGATTCTAAAGTTGATTCCTGTTCCCCGACCATGGACTCGGGTGCAGATATAGTTTCCGGTTTTATTGTTTTAAATAGTCTAATAAGTTTGTTTATAGTGGCTGCGGTTGCGGCTCTTTTGTCTGTTCCTGTGTATATTATCTTGCATTTTGTCCATAAACGTATCAGTTCTTTTATTTCTCTTTCATATTCTTCATATTCATCTCTAGTTAAGGGTTTATATTGATGTTTTAAACCACTATATTCAAATTGTTTAAGTTTTTTGATTTCATAATATTGATTGATTGTTTGATCACATGCTTCTTTTGCTTCTGAATTGACATTAGAGGGTTTGCGTCCTCCTTGTGATCTTGTGTCAAAACTTGCTTCGTCGGTATTTAGGTCAGGGTATGCGCTCCCACCTGCGTCTGATCGTTGAGGGTTTGCTTCTGATGCTGATGCTGGTCCCCATGGGTTTTCGGTTTGTCCTGTTCCAGCACCAGAGTATGCGCTCCAATCTGCTTTTTGTCCGTATGGATTTCTATTGTAGGCTGGTGATGCTTGAGGGTTTGCTTCTGATGCTGATGCTGGTCCCCATGGGTTTTCGGTTTGTCCTTTTCCAGCATTAGAGTATGCGCTCTCATCTGCTTCTCGTCCGTATTGATTTCTATTGTAGGCTGGTGATGCTTGAGGGTTTGCTTCTGATGCTGATGCTCTTCTTTGTGCTTCTTCAGCAGCTCTTTGTGCTTCAGCAGCTCTTTGTCTTTGTGCTTCTTCAGCAGCTCTTCTTTGTCTTTGTGCTTCTGCTGCTTCTCTTTGTCTTGCTTCTCTTTGTCTTGCTTCTCTTTGTCTTCTTTGTGCATCTTCATCTGCTTCAGCTTCTGCTTCTGCTGGTCCTGCTTGTGCTTGTGCTTGTGCTGCTGCTAATAGTTTGTCATTTGCATATAATTTAAGATTATCTCGAAGAAAGAATCGTAAGCGCCTGATTTCATCCCTGGTCATGTCACTTAATTTTTTAACTGACCTCATTATTTCATCAAATTCTGGTTTATTAATATCCAGAGTTATGCCTTTATTTTTTGCCTCAAGCTTTTTAACGTCAAACACGCGGGGATATGTATTCTCCCAATCTGACAAATCCTGACCGACACCACCTTCTAATACAGTTTTGAGATATCGTTCAAAACGATCACATATTACTTGCATTACTTTTTTGCTCCATTTCCCTCCTGTTTGAACATATTGAATATATTGTTTTAATAAATTTTTTCCATAGCTAGAAAATATAGAATGTTTTTCTAATGATACAGGATCGATTATATAATTCATAACTTTTTATGTTTATATTTATATATAAAATATAAATATAAAAAATATATAAAAAATATATAATATAATTTCAGAACCTGACATTTCATCATTACCGCCTCTTTGTCTTCTGCGTCTTCTACCACCAACGCTGGTTACGCTGGTTTGGGGCGAAGGTGTTTCGTCGTTGTTGACGTGCTTTGAGTCCTCCTGTTCGTATATCTCTTCGTATTTGTGCTTCTCGTCGTCGTTGTTGCAATGTTTTTGGTCTCAGATAGCTCTGGCCGCCTCGTGATGATAAGTTACCTGTTCGCATTTGTTGTGACGCTCTTGCGAATGGATATGCTTCACGTTGTTCTGGAATAGGGCCGGGCTTCATTAATGGAGTGAAATCGAATCTTACGTCTGATTCTTCTTCTGAGTCTGATTCTTCTTCTGATTGTTGTGGTCTTCTTCTTTCTGCTTCTGCTGATGATGCGTTTGCGTTAGAAACCCTTTCTTTGTAAATCCTTATAGCTTCATTCACTTTGTCTTTAAATTTTTCTGCTTTTGTTAGATTTTGTGTCTTACAATCATTATAACGTTGTATCATTATTTTTATTGTATTTGTATATATGCTTTCATCTTTTTTACTTAAAGGTCTGTTTTTAAAAAAAGTGTTTATAAATGTAAGACTAACCGTAATTTGACTACAAATTCTTTCTGCTTCTGCTTGTGCTCGTGCTTGTGCTTGTGCTCGTGCTTGTGCTTCTGCTTGTGCTTGTCTTTGTGCTTCTTGTTGTTGTTGTCTTCTTCTTTGTTCTTCTTGTTGTTGTTGTCTTCTTCTTTGTTCTTCTTGTTGTTGTTGTCTTCTTCTTTGTTCTTCTGCGTTTCTTTGTCTTTGTGCTTCTGCGTTTCTTTGTCTTTGTGCTTCTGCTGCTTCTTGTCTTCTTCTTTGTGCGTCTCCTGTTGTTTCTTTGGTGGCACCGCCTCCGACGTCTTCTAAAAAATTTGGAACATAGTTTCTAATTATTTTTAAAATTTCTTGACCATTTACATATGATTCAAAAGGATTCATTATAGTTCTATTAGGTAAAGCAGGTAGTGCTCTAAAAAAATTTATTAAAGGTTTAGCATGATTTCTTAAAAATGCTTGATCATTTTGACTCATTTTTAAGGTATATTTCGGGTTATCTAATATATTAAGTGTTTTAAGCTGGCTTTGTAATAGGCTATTTACTTTATTGCTAAATTCGTTAATTTTTTTTTGTTTGTTGGGTTCGGAAAACAAATTTTTATAACCCTCCATAGAGGATTTAAAAGCAGGTATATGCTCATCCTCCGGTTCTGCTTCTGCTTCTGCTTCTGCTGCTGCTTCAACAGTGGGGTTCGGACAACGGCCACTGGTTTTGTTTTCTAAGGGTTTGTAATCGTTGGTCATTACCGCGTTTTTCTCCGCATCACCCCCTCTATCAGGGTGTCTATAGTCACCGCTTACCATATTGGTATGATAACACTTCTTTATATGTTTATTTCCACAATTATACTTGTTACAGAAAGTTTGTGCTGGTGTGCGTTGTTGGGTCATTCCTCCTGTTTGAACATATTGAATATATTGTTTTAATAACTTTTTTCCATAGCTAGAAAATATAGAATGTTTTTCTAATGATACAGGATCGATTATATAATTCATAACTTTTTATGTTTATATTTATGTTTTGTTTTATATATATATATATATTATCTATTATTTATTATTTATTCAATACCTTCTATTTTTATTCAAAACGAATGCCAATAACGGATTCAACTGTATACTCTTCATTATCCATATTTATTAAATACTCAATTTGAAATCGCAATACACGTAATGTTTCTATTTTTTTAGACTTTATATGGACAACGCGCATTTTTTTATGAATAACTACATTTATTTTATTGTGTGATTCAATAATTGTCACTTCTAATTTCTCTTGTTTATCGGTTTCTAATTCTGAAATAATATGTTTGCTATTCCGTTCATACAATACTTCTTGAAACGCGCAAATTATATAAGCAAGAGCACCTTGTGAACATAAACAATATATTTTTTTCAATAATATAGGATCATATTTATTTTTCAAAATGTGGTTTAGTTCATTCATATTATCTTCACCTAAAAACATTTGACAATTATAAAATATTACAGAACGATATGCATCTATTAAAAACTGATTTTCAGGATTGTCTGATTTATTGAAATAATCATTTAGATAATCAAAAATGTCATTGCTTGGAAGACATACTATGAATTCATCATTACCAAAGGAGTAATTCAAATATTCATTTAGAGTTTCTTGAAAATCGTTCATACCAATTATATGAATAATGGGCATTTTCATTGATATTTCATCTGAATCAATAACAACATAATGGTCTTTAATATATTGTTCTAAATTATTGTGTAATAAAGAAATTAAATTCATTGTAATTAAAATAATATAATATAAAAGTTTAAGTTTTACTTTGAACTTTGAACTTCTTTGAACTTTGAAATAGTATTACATATACATCTTAACTAATTTATATATACAAAATGTAATAACTGAAATAATTATACATATAATTCCATAATATGTCACAATTTCTGGTATAAATTCTTTATAAAAATCCTTTCCATAGTCATATTCGGTTCGTTTTATTATCATATCACTTATCTCTTCACCATATTTATATTCAACATATTGAACTAAATCGACGTTTCCTGGACCAGATAAGAATACCGGTTCTATATCTGTATCACGAATAAGAAGTTTATCATCTTTTTTATCTATCTCAATATCATTAAACCAAGAGCAATTTTTCAATAAATAGGTGTAATGAAGCGATGACATATACGCTGCATTATGGAATATTAATCCATCTTTATCTATAGCAACATTGTCTGCGAAAAAATCGGGTTGTAATTTCCGTGCTTTATTCAGTAATTTTTGGTCATTTTGAGAAGTAATATTACAATCAAACAAAGAACACAACATATCAAACTTCTCTTTCAAAACCCAAATAGGTCCCATATAACTTCCTGAGTTCAATATCACATCAAATCCAGAACTAAACGTTTTAACAATAAAATGTGACAGTTTATCACCTTTTTTCCGGTTCCATTGTGCTCCAAATACAAGCGGTTTATCGAAGGATTCATACCGTTCTTGGAGTAATTTTGCGTTATTCAAAACAAACGTGTCATATCCATCTAAGAATACGAGAATTTCCTCCTCTGAATTTGGGTCAATGGTGCGGGTATCAAGATAATCCGCCATAAGCCGGTATTTCATCGTGTAACCTGTCCATGGTTTCCCGAGACCAAGTGTAACTAACTCATATCCGTGTATTTTTGCCGTTTCTTTCAATACTTTATAATAGCCTGTCTCTTCGGTTGCTACGGTGATTAAAGTGAATTTCATCTCTTATCGTAATTATAAGAAATAATTAAATTAAAATAAAAAATAAAACGAATTTATGTTATTCAATTATTAAGTTATAACTAATTACACTCATTACACTCATCATATTTCTTCATATTTACGAAAAACTCACGTAGTGTTTTGCTGATTTTGCAAATATTAACAATATGAGCAGGTGAATATTTATAGTCCTCTATTTCCATTATTTGGTCATCTATTTTTCCAGCAACTCTATATTCTAATTCCGACCCCCCATACATAATATCTAACAATTCCCGGATTTCACTTCGAGTCACATTTTTTAATTTACACATTCTATCAATACGACCTGGGCGAACAAATGCACCTTTATGAATAGTCTTTAATACATCTATTTTATTTGTAATCATAATCATTTTTCTTCCATACATTTGATTAATGCCGTTTAATTCTTCCAGAATCACGCCAATAGAGAGTTCTGAACTGCCACTTGTAGAGACAGAACTTTTCATTGCCTTGATATGCTTTGATATCGCCTTTTTTGCTTCATCATTTATATCCTCATCTAATTCATCAAATAAATCACACAAATCATCGTCTAATTCAAATATTCCAGCTGTATTATCTTTTGTTTTCGTAGATTTCTTTACCTTCTTCGTGTTCTTCGTGTTCTTCGTAGTTTTTTTATTTTTTTTGAACAACTCACGTACACCCAAATCATTTGTTTTTTCAGCAATATTCTCTAATTGTGTATCAAATTCGTCAAATAGATATAAAATATCTTTATATTCCAGTTTATTTTCGTTGTATTCTGTATTTCGCAAAACTTTTACAAATTCTTGATTATCTTTTATATCAGACAGACGAATTCTAACAACGTGAAGATTATGTTCTTTTGCTACCGCGCAAGCAAGGATACTTTTTCCAGTTCCTGGTGATCCATAATAGCAATGTGTGAGTTGATATGGTAGATTCCTCTGTTTAAACCACTCTTCCCCTTCTTTACTTGAAAAAAAATGAAATTCTTTCCTAATTTCTCTGGGTGTATCCCCAACTAAACCGTCAAATGAAGCGTATGGTTTAAATACATGCTGTTCATAAATGGGTTTCTTTTGTGCATTTAAACCAAGATACGTAAACATATAACGCGTCTTGTCTTTCTTTTTATCTTCCGCATATTCTTTTGTACATTTTTCAATAAAATCATAAATAGGTTGAAGTCCATTATTTGACTGTATTTGCATTTGAGACACTCGGTCTCTCTTTTGATTTGTTGAATCTCGCCGTTGTTCTCTATCATATACATCATCATAACATCTAATTCTCAAAAAATACCTCCCTTTTTTATAAATGTAAATCGGTTTTGATTGGTTAATTTCATAAAAACTGTTAGTTCTACATATATCAGTTCCAGTTTCTTCACAATAGTCATATATTGTATTATCTTTTTCTTTCAATTTAAATAAATCTTTGTATTTTGACATATTTTTTTTCAAAAAGTGTAAAACTGCTAATTTTTGTTGTGTAATTGTAATACTTTCTGGTCCATAGTTAGACAAACAAGTAATACTTTCCAATAAAATTTCCGATAAAGGTGTTGTTAAACCAATTCTATCTGTAAATGACTTGATATTAAACGATAAATTCCGTGAATATCTTGTAAGAGTAGGGATTAGTAATGAAAACATAGCTGCTATAAGTGTAGATAAAATAACACTACTAGTCATAAATAAAAACTTCATTATATATCCAAATGAATTTGAACCGTCTTTGTCTCCATCACCTGTAGAATTGGAATCTGCATATGCATCTGACATATCTGAATTCACGAACTGGTGTGTTTGAGAATTCATCATATAGGTGCTTTGTGTAATTAATCTATTCGTAATATCTTCCATTGAAAATAAATTGAAATTAAATTGAAATTAAATTGAAATTAAATTGAAATCTAACTGATAATTAATAAAATAAATATGTGTTTAAGTTGATTTCAGGTTCAGTGTTTCCCTTTACATTTAGCATCTATAGATAAGGATTCGCCTTTTTGTGATTGTGGAACAATATGTAATTTACATCTGGCCTTTACTCCATATATAGATTTAGTGCATCCTAATTCCGTTCCGCCTTTTTGAACTGTTTTATTGTTTGCCTTTTTATCACTGGAGCATCTTGCTCTAAAATGTTCGTAACGATCTTGAACATCGCGAAATTTAAGTCCGCTTTTTTTTCCAAGAGAGCGATTGACTGTTTCATGTAACTTGTACATCCACTTTGAAAAATTTTCCCTATTTTTAAGTGCATCTGCATTGAGAGGTATTTTTTTTAGATTATTTTCAAAGTTATCTCTACAATATTTACAAGGAAGTACGTGTTTCAGTGACATTACAAACGCTTTATAATGTTGTTTGTCATCACAAGATGGTTTAACAGGGTAATTTACACTAATCGTATGTAAAACGTGCCAGAAACTCGGTCCCCAAACAGATGTAAGCATACCATTTGAGTTACCGTATTCTTTTTTGGTAAATACATAATTATTTTTTTTTGACATTTTAAGAGGTTCGTCTTATAATATATGTACAAAGAAAATATAGAAAAACAACTAGAAATAAAATAATAGGAATTTACAAATTATTTTGATAAAACTTTTTTAAAAAGTTTATTTATAAACAATATTCATATAAGAACCAAGGTTGTTAACTTGAGATGATTTTTTCCTAAATTCTTGAATATTAATGCTTGCTTTATCTAATCGTGTTTTATTAACTGGTATATACATATTATTAATACCAGCTGAATTAATATGAATGTTTGTGCTAACTTCTTCTTGAATAGGAATACAAGACAGGAACGGAGGCATGACTACACGTGCTGTTTTATTTCGATTTGCTGACAATTGTCGGAATTCTTCTATAGAATAGTGACCACCACGTGTTTTTAATGTTCGTCGACTTGGTGCTGGATTTATTTGTTCAGTTTGTTGATATACATAATGTAAAAGACTGTAAATTTCAGATGTATCGTCAAACATCCCATCTTCATTACAGAATATATATGCCGCAGCGCATTCTAAACTACAACATACGTCTTCCAAATGAACGACACCATCTACTATTTTAGTTGGAATTGCAATTGGACGAGTACTAAATTCATGGAAATCCCAGGCACAACACATAGATACACTTTCAGGCCATTTATTAGTCCTATTCGCATATTGTAATTCACGGAGAAGGTTTTGTCTGCCTTTTTCAATTCTATTATATGGTTCTCTTTTGGATTTTTCAATATTTTGCTCTTTTACTATTTCTTTCATATTCACGTCGGCTGTTTCCTCGTCATACCAGTTACGAGTGTGCATACATTTCATATGTTTGAACTCTCTCTCTAAAGTCGGCGACGAGTTTGTTTTTCCAGTTTGAATTTCTGTTTTTTGAGTTTCAGTTTGATTTTCAACGCATGGTCCGTCTGTTTTTGTTTTTTGATTCTTTTTCGTTAGAAAACTAAAGCTTGTAATTGGATTTTTTTCGTTTTTCTTCACCCATGCAAAATTCGTTTCTTTGATTGATGAACTTTCTTTTGGTATATTCACAAATGGGTTGTATTTAAGAGGATCTTCATTTGTTTTTAATTGTTTAATATTATTAAGTGTAACTCCAGATAAATGGACAATTATATTTGGTTCGGTATTTTTGTTCTCCTTAAATTTATCATTGTTCGCTATAATAGACTCTATGTTTAATTTTGTTTTTGCTCGTCTCCCACGCTTATTTTTTTTCGTAGTTTTTTTTTCAACCACTTTAACTATTGTATTTTGTTTCGTAGTTGTTTTTTCTTGATATTCTAAAATTTGTTTAATTAATGTTAATTTTGTATGTTTTCCCTCTAATGTAACATTCATTTTTGTAGTTACAATGTTAATAAGGTCATTTTTTTTCATTTTATTTAAATCATTTTTCTTATAATTCATTTGTAATTCGTGTTTTGCCATCTTTTTTGTCTTTAAATTAATAATACAATAATATATAGAATATTTATTCTTCTTTTAAATTAAAATAATGTCCAGTGATAAAAATATAGAGAATGAGTATGATTTATGGCGATGGTATACTCAAATTTATTTGACCGAAATAATTGAACCACCGAATGGGTTAAGTCTGATTGTAGAAAAATTAAAAGAATCCGATTTAGGTAATATTGTAAATAATCTAAAGAAAATATTTATGCCAGAAAAAATGAATTTAGAAGAAACTGCACCAGTTAAACAAAATGGCGGGGGATTATTCTGTCAAAGAGATTATACGATTGATGTATATTACAAGTATCGTCTCGAATCATACAATGACTTAATAATATATTTAACTAAAAATCAAATAAAAATATCATTACTAACAAAACAATTGTTGAAGAAACTCTATTTATATCATTATAATTTAGATTACGTTAAAGCACTAAATTACATGCTGTTTAAAATAAAAGAACATATATTGCCTGTAAAATTAAGAAATGCTATTTCAAATTTATTTGAACAAATTCGTAATGAAATATTTAATAACTTAAATAAATAATAACAATATCTATTTATCTATTTAATATGAAAAAAAATAACACAGAAAACAATACAAAAAGAATATGTAAAAAATTCAAAAGAATAGATACAAATAAAATAAAATCAATTGAAAATTGGATTTTAGATGATTGTAACTGTAATGTATGTAATAAAGACAACTATATAACAAGTATTTTACAATCTATTAAAATTAAAAAGGAAGATAATGTACAATTAGAAGAATTAACCCTCACGAGTAAGATGATTATCAAGATACAAATGGAAATTGTAAAAAAACATCTGTTAGAAACGATATTGTCTGTTTAAATTTATGGTGTATTAAGGGGGTGTTACATAATTTATTATGAAAATTATATTTTTTTTATTGATTTATTATAATTAACTTAAATAGGAGATTTACAATGACGGATTTTTGTATTTTCAAGTTAGAATTAAGCAATCAAAATGACAATCCTGACATTCCAAATCATACCCCAAATGTGAAAAAATTACATTCTGTTTCCGAAATGTTGCCAATTAAATATAAACTGTACACACAATCTATTCAGCATCCATTAAAAATTATCATAAGTTCTTCACCTATTTCGTCTTCACCTTTATTATATAAAATAAATACATATTTAAAAAATAAAGCAGAATAAAGATAACTACAATAAACTAAAATACATCTATTTATGCATATGCTGCTTGTCTGATACTATTATAGTCATTATCTAAATATGAATAACTATCGCCAAAATTATCTCCACTTAATAATGGTGATGGTTCAGCAAAATTATTTAACATATTCATTGTATTTGGATTGTTCGATGTTTGATATGGTGTATGTTGATTGTTAGAGGAATTTAGGTTATTTGAGGTTCCACCACCACTTCGCATAGCCATTTGACCCATTGATTGGTTATCTTGGTGATACCCCATTGAGTTAAAGGTAGGGTTTTGTTGAGCACCTTGGTGTAATAGAGATGTATCTAGTCCTCTTCTAGATGGTCGGGTGTTATTACCGATTTGATTTGGATTTGTAGCGTGTAATTCATTGGATTGTACTTCAATTGGTTTGGAATTTTGTGCAATAAAATTTGCGTCATCATAGTCATCTTCTTCGTTTTTTAATTTTTTTATTATGACATTCTTTGATAAGTGCTGTATCTTTTTCAAATAGGAAGTTTGTGTTGCGACAAATACCATTCCTAATATAAGAGTTCCTTGGTATTCTGGCATATTTTGAGCATGACTATTACTGAAACTATTGTCAAAATTAAACAAGTAAGGGACTACTTTTACTAATTTACGAGCATAGAAGAGTGTTACGCCAATTACTAATGTTTGTAAAGCAAGTTCCTTAACTATATCTAAATTCTCTTTTTCTGGATCATAGTCAGGGAATAGATGATCAAGTAATGATCCAAGTCCTAATCCTACAGCAACATATAACAAAGTATATTGCATAACAAATAATAATTTGTGCATACGGATTTTGTCAACTGAAATCAGTTTATTGAACTGTTTCTTTGCGTGATCTCTCATAGAAGCATTTGTCAATGGGAATTTATCTCCGAAAAATGTAGACATTTTGAATTTGAACTTTGAAATTTGAAATTACAATTAATTATAATAATAGTAGATATTATTTATGTTCTATAATATATTGAAATATATTGAATTATATTAGATTTATTAATTTACATTTATTAAATTATATATTTCAAATTCAAAGTTCAAATTCAAAGTTCAAAAGACAATGTTTGTTTCAGAAATAATACCTAATTTGTGGGTTTGTGATTATGATGTTTTGAATAGTACTTATTTCAATCATCGTAATATAGGTCTATATATACATATCTATTCATTTCAAAATGAAAATATAAATTTTCAAAAAAAAATAGGTTATAATCAAGAATGTATTGATATTCAAATAAAAGAAATAAATCAAAATATGCGTTATTCTCAAAATCCCACAATTCAAAGACAGATAATGAGATATTCAAAAGATTTTGCTGAACATATATATAATAACATAAATCAACTAAACGATACTTTGATTTATAGAAGAGGTGTAGTAATATTTTCAAAACACGGTGTTCAAAAAGCAGCGACTGTTGCTGCCGGATATCTAATATTAAAAGGTGATATGAATGCCAATTCTTCCATTCAAGTAATGAAGTCAAAAGAACCTTTATTTTTCAAAAACTTTGAATTTGAAAATGAAAATTCATATGGTTCATATAATGTATTATATGAAAATGTATTAAAATGTATTGAGTCTTATGTTTAGTTTAGTTTAGTTTAATTAACTTTGAAAATATATGGTTATTTTATAATTATTATTTAAATGGAATATTCTATCTCAAATAATATAAATACATTAGATACAACTGATACAACTGATACAACTTTAACCCATATGAATATTACAAATTTAGATGAAATAGAAACACATTATGGAGAAGTATTTTCAAAGATAGATTCAGATAAACTTGTATACATATTTCAAGGCTCTATTTTCAAAAAAGAAGATAATTGTAATTTATTTTTAAAATATTTAATGAAGGTTATTGAATATTATTACGATCCAGAGAAACAAATGACTATTATTATGAATTTGGAAGATATTGACAAGAAAGCACTAAATATTGATTTTATAATGAAATTTGTCAAAAAATTCAAAAAACAATATGAAAATAAGATAATTCTTCGTAAATTTTATGTGTTACATTGCCCATCTTCTTTCAAAGGTATCTATAATTTTATCAAACCGTTTTTACATCCAGAAACGAACGACAAAATATCCTTAATAAGTAAGAAAAAAAGCAAAGAGATTGAATATTATTATGAAAATTGAGGGTAAATCAAGTATCACCTATTAACAAATTGATTGCTTCTTGTAATGAACTTGTATTTTTTATTGCGGTTCTGGCAATTGATTCACTAAACCCCATATCTATGAGAATTTGAACATTGTTATCTATATCTATTTGTAGCGGTGGCGGTGGCGGTGGCACAAGACTTGGTGTTAGATTTGTATTTATATTTGTATTTATATTTGTATTTATATTTGTATTTATATTAATATCATTTGAATTCTGTACATTTAGTAAACTACTTAAATTTGAGATTTCGCCCGTTTGTGTTGGAAACAATACATTCATAACATTTAGAGCCGTTTGTAAAGAAATCGTTCCTTTATTAAATTTATTTAATAATAGAATAAGTGGTTCCCCATCCAAAAAATTAACTTTATCTAAACTTACATTCATTTTAAGTTGAACACCTTCATATAATAAAGTAAAATCACCCACATATAGTTTTTTTTCTTTTGAATATAAATTTTTGTATTTTTTCAATAAAGAGTGAATCAACATTTCAAATGTATCTGTTTCTCCGTATTTTTTAATTTTAAGTATTTTTATTTTGTCTTTTTCTAATTCATTAGGATTTATAAAATGAACTGTTATAGGCGGCGTTAAGATTGTCATATTTTAATATATATTCCATATATCTTATATAGTTTTAAGTTAATAAATATCTGTTTATGAATTATCAATTAATAGAAGCATATTCGGATGAATATTTGAAAGATTTGTTTAACATTGTAAAAATAGGAAGAGACTCGCTTCCTATATATTATAAATTACATAATTTAATAGACATGATTAAGAATCCGTCTTATTTAATATATAAATGCGATTTAGAAAATGAAACAATAGGATTTTTTGTTTTAGAAATATGTGATGAAAATAAAATTCACATAATGTCTATTGCTATTTCAAAATCAAATAGAGGTAAGGGATATGGTTCAAAGATAATGGAGTTTTTGAAAAATACCTTTTTGAAATATACATTGTCATTAAATGTTCAAATTCAAAATAAAGATGCGGTACGTTTTTATCTAAAACATAATTTTGAAATAAAAGAAACACTTACAAATTACTATGATGAATTAATACATAAAGATGCTTACTATTGTGAATTTACATATAACTCTAATTAAATAGTATCACATTTGAACCCTAGTTGTTTGTGTAGACCTTCAGACATTTTTCTAAATCCATTATTGATTTTAGTGTCCAATTTTTCCAAACGTTCATTGATATATTCAAATTGTTGGTTCATATTTTTTCCTAATTGAATGATTGCTGCACACATTGCCAAGTTGATATCCTCTTGATCGCTTTTACAGTCCTTTTTACTTTTCTTCATATCGTGCAAAGTATTCCAGAGTGGTGCGAGTGTGTCTCTATAATCGATATTTGTATAATCTGTATCATTTTCAACATCTTCCACATAGCCGAATTGATTTCTGACAAGTGATTCAGACATAATGAGTTATGTAAATATGGAAAGTAAAT
>Ga0315338_1001822_pt1 | contig 23973 bp, 16 predicted proteins | sample ASW8metaG_FD_204518 | JGI IMG/M metagenome (GOLD analysis project Ga0315338, IMG submission 204518) | Ammonia-oxidizing marine archaeal communities from Monterey Bay, California, United States - ASW #8 | ecosystem: Environmental > Aquatic > Marine > Coastal | place: USA: California | collected... | reverse complement strand
ATCAGGACGGTCTGGTCTCGAAAGAGGTCCGGGTGATAGATGCTCTCGAATGATCCCAACGTCGCTCCCTGTTCGTGGTTCTGATCGCAGACCCGCACGACGAGCGAAGAGCCTTCGGCCCTTCTCGTGTGCCCTCGCTCCGCGTCGCTTCTTCCGTTTCCGGGTCGGTTCGAATCGAACTCTATGGAAGACTGCACTAGGGTACAATTTTCACCTCGGACCGGTCCGAGCAGTGAGGCGTCGATGACCGCATCCGGGACCGAGGGTCCATCGTCCGAAAGTGAAGACGACGGCGGAGCGCCGGACTCGAACTCGAGCAGCCGCCTCCCGCGTGGACTCGTCGTCGCCTACGGAACGGGCCAGGCCGCCGAGGGCGTCGCCAACTATCTGCTGACCTCTCTCCTCCTCTTCTACTACACGTCCGTACTCGGCCTCTCCGGACAGCTGGCCGGCCTCGCCCTGATGCTGGGCTTCATCTTCGATGCGGTGACCGACCCCCTCATCGCCGTCGCCAGCGACCGCACGCGCTCGCGCTGGGGACGGCGGCATCCTTACCTCTTTGCATCGGCGATCCCCCTCGGCGCGGGCCTCATGCTCGCCTTCCGCCCACCGGAGTTCGTGTCCAGTCAGAGCGACCTCTTCCTGTGGCTCCTGACCGTGGTCGTCATGATCCGCGCCGCGATCACCCTCTTCCACGTTCCGCACATGGCCCTCGGCGCAGAACTCAGCACGAACTACGACGAGCGAACGCGCGTCGTCACGGCCCGGTCGATCGCCGGCATCATCGGCACCGCGACGATCATCTCCTTCTACTTCGGGTTGCTCTCCGTCTATGAAACGGCCAGCTATCCGGACGTCCGGCTGAATCCCGAACCCTACGACCTCTACGCCCAGGTCGCTGGGTGGGCCGCCGGCGCCATCGTCGTCGTCTCCGCATTGGGAACACTCTCGGCCATCCCCCACATGAAGGGGCCCTCCGAACGAGCTGAGGCGCAGTCCCTCATTCGCGTCGCGCTGGGCGACCTCGCCGCGACCTTGCGCATCCCGTCGTTCCGAGCTCTGGTGATCGGGCTGACGCTCTGCTCACTGTCCTGGGGATTCTCGGGTGCGATGCAGACGCATCTCGCGCTCTACTTCTGGCACGTCTCGATCGAGGTGCAGGGGATCGCAGGCCTGAGCCTCACGCTTGGCATCATGGGCGGGATGATCTTCTGGCGCCGCCTCGCGGAGCGCACGGACAAGAAGCGGGCATTCCTGCTCGGCATGGCCTGGTACACCGGCTTCGCCGCGCTCGGCCCACTCGCCAAGGTCGCGGGATTCTTTCCCACCGAGGACACGCCACGTTATGCGGCGGTGTATGCGGGCGTCTCCGTCTTGACGGCATTCGGGATTGCCGCCCAGATCGTCGTCAGCGCGTCGATGATGGCCGACGTCTCCGACGAGGACGAGCTGGCCTCGGGCATCCGGCGCGAAGGCATCTTCTTCGGCGCACATTCCTTCGCGACGAAAGTGGCCAACGGCATCGGCGCCGTGTTCGGCGGGATCCTCTACGAGTTCGTCGGCCTGACGAAAGGCGTCGCGCCGGTCGACGCACCGGCGAATGCGGGCACCCAACTCGGCCTCGCGAGCGGCTTGCTCATCGCGGTTCTGGTCGGCGCGGGGACGCTCTATCTCAGGCGTTACGATCTGAGCCGGGAACGCCACGCGACGATTCGCGCCGAGTTGGATGCGAGGGCGAAGGCGGCCAGTCCGACGGGTTCAGGCACGGGTTGATCGGAACTCCGAAAGGGCGCATCGCGCAAGGTCCCCATCGCCCATGCCGGCGTCGATCGGCCTTCCGTCCCGTTATTCGATGTATCCGATCGCGCGCAGCCGCGCCTCGTCGGCGGCGTCGAATTCGCCGCCCTCTTCCGAGGGCGTGCCGTTCGCGGCCTCCAGCTCGTACCGGGGAACCCACTCGGCCGCGATCGACTCGCCGAGCACGTCGAGCAGCGGAGAGCGCGGGAACTCGCGTGAGAGCGGCACGTCCATCAGGGCCAGCAGCGTCGGCGTGATCGACTCGATGTGAGCGTCGGTGATCTCCGCTCGCGTCGTGACCTCGGGGCCGGACACGATGATCACGCCGTCGGGTGATCCGAAATGCTCGTAGCCCGAGAACGTCCATCCGTGATCAGAGACGACGACGATCGTCGAGTCGGGGAACGCTTTCCTGAGGCGCCCGAGCTGTTCATCCATGTGGATGACCGAACGAAAGAGCCGGTCTTCGACATGGGACGCGACGAATGCGTTCCATTCCTCGTTCGAGAGGTCGACCGGCCTATCGTCGAGGTAGAAGGCGTCGCGGGCATGAAAGTCCCAGTTGAAATGATGCACGGTATCGACGAAATGGGTGTAGAAGATCGCCAGCTCGGGCTCGTACTCGCGAATCAGCTCGATCGAGAACGAGACTTCCTCCTCTAGACGCTCGGCCGCCACCCGATAGGTCTCGGCATCCGTCGGTGGATTGAAGCCCACCGCCTTCCGCCCCCAGCGCTCGGCGAGCGAGACCGGCTGATAGGCGGGCGCGCCGCGCGTCCAGCTGTCGACGAGGTTCACGATCGCGCCGTTGATCGGTTCGACGGGTCTCGCCATCAGCGGGTTGACCGCAACCACCCGAATCCCGTGGTGCCCCGCGATGTTCCAGATGGCTGGAACCCTGCGATCGGTCGATCCGATTGCGCGCGACGACCACATGCCGAGGCTTGGCAGTCTCCCCATCAGATGATTGAGGCCGTAGAACGTGTCGAACGTGTCACCCAGCGTGCCGATCTTCGAAATGGACTGACCGGATAGCGTGAGCTGGAATTTCTGGAAGCCATGTACGCCATGCGCTCGCTCGGTCTGGCCGGTAAAGATCGACGTCCAGACCGGAGGAGAGAAGCTGAGGGTGCCGTTGTCCAGGTACCCGATACGACCGTCGTCGATCAGCGCCGCGAGCGATGGCAGCTGCCCCTGCTCGAGAAGCGGCTGCGCGACACCCCAGGACAACCCGTCGATTCCGACCAACAGGACCATTGGCGAATGGACGACGTCGGCGCTGGACACGGGACCGCCGGGGGAGTTTCGTGCGGCCCTGCGGACTTCGTCCATCGTATAGGTGCGGTCGCGCGACGCTTCGTTCGCGTCCAGGGCCAACAGCGCCCCGGCGATCCCCATCGCGAGCGCGACGAGACTCAGACGCCCGATCGCCGTGGGGCCGGATCGGCCGACGCGAGAGATCCATTGCAGGCCACCCGCCAACCAAACGAGCACGACGATCGCTGCGATTCCCGCGAGTTCCAGTATCCCGGTGTTCGTGATGAACGGCCTCACCGAGACGGGCTGATGGGCCATCTGGAGATGATTCCAGAGTGTCCACGCGACGATCAGCCCGAAGATCCCGAACGAGAACCAGGCCCGTGGGCTGCGCGGCTGGACGGGACTGCGCTCGAGTCGGAGCAGCGGCCATAGGAGAAGGAGCGGCAGCAGCATCCCTGCGTTCGACAGGGCCGCGAGCCAGAGCATCGCGAGCGCAGTGGCCATGACGTGCCCGATTCCCTCGGCATGGGGGTTCGCGCGCACGACGAGAACAGTCAGGACCAGGGCCACGCCGCCCGTCCACGCGGCCCACGTGGCGCACGCGCTCCTGAGAACTCGCGCGAGACTCGATCTCTCCGAATCCGCTCTCGCGTTCATCAACGCTCCTACAGCTCTTCGTCGAAAGCCCTGTATGGACCCGAGTAGGCGAGGTCGAATACTACACGCCATTCCACCTGGTTCGGCGCCCCCCCTCGCGAGGGCCAGACTTCGCCCCGGCATCCAGAGACGAGATACATGCTGCCGCGCGCGCCGTACGGCTCCAGAACGCGAAAAGCCGATGGCACGCAGGCACCCGCCTGCTTTTGCGCCACCGAATCCCAGAGACTACGCTCGTCGGGATCAAAAAAAGGAATCCCATCATGTTCGACTACCTGATCGAGAACGCGACGATCGTCGATGGCCTTGGCGGCAAGCCCTACAAGGGAAGCGTGGCCATCGCCGACGGAAAGATCGCGGGTGTCGGCGACGTCTCCGGCGCGGCCCGTGAGACGATCGACGCGGACGGTGCCTATGTGACTCCGGGTTGGGTCGACGTCCACACCCACTTCGACGGACAGGTCAGCTGGGACGACAAGATGGACCCGTCCTTCAGCCACGGGGTGACCACCGTCGTCATGGGCAACTGTGGCGTCGGATTCGCGCCCTGCCCGCCCGGTGGCGAGAAGGGCATGATCGAATTGATGGAAGGCGTCGAGGACATTCCAGGTACGGCGCTCTACGAGGGCATCGAATGGGGCAAATGGGAGAGCTTCCCCGAGTACATCGATTACCTCGGCACGCGACAGTTCACGATGGACATCGGCACTCAGGTCCCGCATAGCGCCGTCCGCAACTACGTCATGGGCGATCGAGCACTGCGCCACGAAGACGCGACCGCCGAAGACCTGGAAGCCATGTGCAAGATCGTGCGCGAAGGACTCGAAGCAGGCGCCGTCGGATTCTCTACGTCCCGCACGATCGGACATCGATCCGTGTTGGGCGAACCGATTCCGGGCACCTTCGCCGAGAAAGATGAACTCATGGCGCTCGGCCACGCGATCAAGGCGGCGGGCCGTGGGCTGTTCCAGGCCGTACCCGCCGGTGTCGTGGGTGATATCGCTGGCCCCGAGAAGTGGACCACCGAACAGGAAGTCGAGCTGTTCACGGATATCGCGAGGCAATGCGATGTGAAGTGCACGTTCACGCTCGCTCAAAACGCCAATCGACCGGACCAATGGCGAAACTGCCTCGAGATCGTCGAACGTGCGAACGAGGAAGGTGTCGAGATCACACCGCAGATCGCGACGCGTCCGATCGGCTTCGTGACGAGTCTCAAGTCCTATCACATGTTCATGCGACGAGAGACCTTCCTGAAGATCGCCGACCTCCCCTTCGACCAGATGCTGAAGGAACTCCGGCGACCGGAGATCAAGGCCGCCATCCTCGAGGACAACGATGTGCCGCCGGATCAGCCCGGTGTCATGGCCGGCGTCTATGGATTGCTCGGGGCCGCCGCACCGATGATGTTCCCGATCGAAATGCCGATCGACTACGAACCGGAGGCAAGCGGAAACGTCGCCGCATTGGCCGCAGCCGCGGGCAAGGAAGTGCCCGAGTTCATGTACGACTACCTGACCGCGGGCGACGGCGACCAGTTCGCCATCCTGCTCGGCGCGAACTTCGTCGACGGCACCTTCAGCGTCATGGAGGAGATGATCCCCCATGCCAATACGACGATCGGCCTATCGGACGCGGGCGCTCACGTGAACCTGATCTTCGATGCGGTCGGACCGACGTACCAGCTGACGCATTGGGTGCGAGACCGGTCGCGTGGCCCTCGCTTCCCCATCGAGCTGATGGTGCACAAGCAGACGAAGACCAACGCCGACCTGTTCGGCCTCGACGACCGGGGCAGCCTCGAAGTCGGCAAGCGAGCCGACATCAACGTGTTCGACCTCGACCGTCTTGCGCTCGGCCGACTCGAGGTGCATCACGACCTGCCGGCCGGCGGCAGCCGTATCCTGCAGTCGGCAACCGGCTATCTGAATACGTTCGTGAACGGCGTCAAGACGCGCGAGAACGATCAGGATACGGGCGCGCGGCCGGGGAGAGTGATTCGCTAGCGACGACCGACGCGATCGTGTCGGTCGTCTGCAGTGGCAGCGCGGCCTGCCAGGGCGTGAACGGCGATTCTGATCCATCATGACAAGAACGGTCGCCCGAGTCCTGTTGCTGGTTCTCTCGATCTTCGGCTCGGGTTGTGATGGGAATGAATCTTCGCAGCCCGGGGCGAGCACGGAAGAGCCCGAAGAGCCGTCCCTGAATGTGCTCCTCATTACGGTGGACACGCTACGCGCGGATGCCCTCGGCGCGTATGGTCAGCAGCGAGACACCTCTCCCAACCTCGATCGGCTGGCCCGCGAAGGCGTGGTCTTCCACCGGGCGATGACATCCGCGCCGAACACCCTCCCCTCACATGCTTCCATCCTGACGGCCCGCTATCCCTACGCGCACGGAGCGAGATCCAACGCAGGCTACGTGCTCTCTCACGAGAACGAGACCCTCGCCGAGATCCTTCGCGCAGAGGGCTACAGTACCGCCGCCGAGATCTCCGCCCCGGTGATCAATCGCCGCACCCAGCTCGATCAAGGTTTCGATACGTACCGGGACCTGAACTCGAAAGACATCCATCGAAAGCGCGTCTCGCTCGGTCGATCGGATGGAACACAGACTGAAGTCGAGATCGACGAGCGTCCGGCCTCGGACATCACCAACTCCGGCATCGAGTTCCTCGGGAAGAACAGGGACAAGCCCTTCTTTCTGTGGCTCCACTATTTCGATCCTCACGCGACGTACGCTGCGCCAACCAATTTCACGGATCTCGTTCCCGACAGCCCATATCACGCAGAAGTCCGATACACCGATCACGAGATCGGCCGGCTCGTACGGAATCTAGAAATGCTCGGCCTCCGCGAAAAGACCCTGGTCGTACTGACTTCCGATCACGGAGAAAGCCTCGGCGACCACGGGGAAGACACGCATTCCCATTTCGTGTTCGATACGACGCAGCATGTCCCGCTCCTCTTCTGGGGGACCAACTCGATCCCCTCGAATCTTCAGTTGGAATCTCTGGTCCGCACGGTCGACATCGCGCCGACCATTCTCGACTTTCTGGAGCTCCCACCGATGGATGCGGTACAGGGGCGATCCCTCATGCCTCTCATGACGGGCGGCATGAATGAACGCGCCGACGCGTTCGGCCCGACGGCCTACGGCGAAACCATCGAGCTTCACACCATGTTCGGAAGCTCGATTCTCCGCTCGTTTCATCGCGGGAACTGGAAATACGTACACAAACTCCGACCCGAACTCTTCGACCTCGCCCAGGATCCGTCGGAACTCGATGACCTCGCGAGCCGGCATCCCGAGAAGGTCGCAGAGCTGGCCCTCGCGCTTCGCGAAGAAGTTCTGAGCGCACCGACGAAACCCAGCCATGCACAACGAGCGATGGACGAGCCGACCCGGCGTCAACTCGAAGCGTTGGGCTACGTCGCGTCGGGCTCTACCGCAGAGCTCGACCAGGAGGCCACGCTTCTCGAGCCGACCGGCCCTGACGCGGCCGACCTCGTCGACGACGTCCATCTACTCCTGCTCGGGGAAAGACATTCTCTGGATGCAGAATTCCAGGAGGCCGTCGCCGTCTTCGAAACCCTCGCGATTCGACATCCCGAGAATCCGCAGATCCTTGCGCTTCTCTCGCGCGGTTTGATCGCCCTCGAGCGATACGAGGACGCCATCCCCTTGCTCGAGCGAGCCATCGAATCGGACACACAGGACGCGAAGGTCTACGAGATGCTCATGAGATCTCAGGAAGCGCGCGGCCATTTCGAGGAAGCCGCGAGGGCTGCGAGCGCTGCACTCGAGATCACGCCGTGTGCGATCGAGACTCGAATGAAGCTGTCCCAGTTCCTTCTGACGGAGGGTCGACATCGGGATCGAGCCGTCGTTCTGGAGGAAGGCGTCAGCCAATGTCCAGATGCCACTGAACTGCTGAACAACTATGCCTACGTCCTGGCGACATCGCCCGATTCAGAGGTTCGCAATGGGGCAGAGGCCGTTCGTCTTGCGACGCGCGTCGTCGAATCTCTTGGTGAGGAGAATCCGGCCGTCCTCGACACATTGGCTTGCGCCCATGCGGAAGCGGGCGATTTCGAGCAGGCCGTGAACGTGTCCCGCCGTTCCGTGGAACTCGCCAGGAAGCAAGGAATGCACGAGGCGGTCGTTTCCGCGCTCGAGGCGAACCACGCCCTGTTCGTGGAAGGCAGCCCTGTGCGCGAGGAGTGAAGCGCGCGGTGAAGGCGTTCCCTGATCGCACGCGCCACGATTCGATATGGGAGCTCGCCTCGAAAACGTCAGAACCTCCCTGCTTGGTTGCCAATCGTTTTCGGACGTCGACGCCCTCGACTCATCGCGCTTGATGCCTCGCGCTTGACCCCCTTCCCGAGTCATGGGAGCATGCTCGTGTGCCTCGCCGAGGCCATGGGGTAGAGAGGTTCGTCTTCAATGAACGTTCGAATTATCGGTCGACGCGCGTACGCGTCGTTCGTTCTGTCATGGCTGGTGCTCGGCTGGTCCGGATCGGCGCTCGCCGACGCCGTCGCCGAGAGCCCCCGCGCAAACAGGATGTCACGCGACGAGCTCCACGCGATCGCCCCCTATCTCGCCCAGCTCGTGAACATTTCCATGCTGGATCCAGCGCTCGCGGCCAGCATGGTTCCTGAGAGTTGGATCGAATCGCTGCTCGACGGAGCGCTCGCCATCGAAGCGGAAGTGCCCGCCGCGGCGGGCGCTGCGGATCCCCCGGCCAGGTGGCCGATCGGTCCGTGGCCGAGCCCTGCCTCGCTCGCCGCGTCGATTCGGGAACTCCAGCCGGCCGCCGTCGCCTCGCTCTATGCCGCGCTGCGCCCGCGCCTGGGTGTTCGATGTCGCGAGCGAAAGTTGTCGATCGAGGCGTGCGAAGGGGCGATCCGGTCGACCGTGTCACGGCTCTCGTCGAAGAAGGTCGCAGCGCGCGCACTCGGAAAGCCGGTCCAAGCCATCACGCCAACGCAGCGAGAGCTCGCGCGACTCGGCGAGCCCGTCGTCACCGCCGCTCGCCAGCAGCTTCGCGGCGTAGGCACGACCTTGTGGGGCGCTCCGCAGAAACCCGTGCAGTAGTCACAGCCGACCGCCATGGCACTAGCATAGATCGAGTGCATGCGGATTCCATCTCGAGGCGCCCGGGCAATCGGTGGACCGGTGCACGGTTGGGGCTTCGAGACCCATCGCCTTAGCCTGGGCCGATACGGGCACGTCGATTCCGACGGAGGACCTGTCCACTCAGTCGCGCTTCGATGGCACCTCCAGCCCTGATGGACCGACGGTGCCAACCAACTGGGGATATGGCACGTTTCGTGTCAATTCTCCGCCCCACCCATTCCAGATTGGACTCACAAGACATGGACATCATCGAAGCACCGGACGCCGCCGTGCGCGCCCTTCCCGACTACCCCTTCGAGAGTCACTACGCAGACGTCCCGCGAGAATCCGGCTCCCCGGAGACGCTCCGCATACACTACGTCGACGAAGGACCCCGCGGCGGTCGACCCGTGGTCTTCCTCCATGGTAACCCCGGCTGGACCTACATCTGGCGCGAGCAGGTGAAGGCCGCCGCCGCTGCGGGCTTCCGTGCGATTGCCGTCGACCACGTTGGTATGGGGCTCTCCGACCGCCCGACGGAACTCGCGGATTACACAGTCCAGCGTCATGTCGACTGGCTCCGCGCCGCCCTCTTCGACGTGCTCGATCTGCGCGAAGTCGTCTTCGTGCTGCAGGATTGGGGCGGGATCCTCGGCTTCCGACTCCTCGCTCTCGAGCCCGATCGAGTCGCGGGCGTCTGCGCGACGAACACGGGATTCCCGGAGCGAGATCCGAGCATCCCGCTTCCCGAGGACGTCGAAGCATCCGGTCCCTTCGCCGCGTTCCAGAAGATGGCGGCGGAAGCCCCCGTATGGGAACCCTGGACGCTGCTGCCGATGGTGACGGTCGCGCCTCTTTCCGAGGACGTCGTCGCGGGCTACCGCGCGCCCTACGCCGAATCGCCCGCGCTTGGAAGCCAGGCCTATCCCGCGCTCCTCCCGACCCGGCCCGATTGCGTGATGCTCCCGGACAACTTCGAGGCCTGGAAGGTCATCGAGAAATTCGACCGCCCGGTCGTCACGATCTTCAGCGACAAGGACATCATCGCTCCCGACGGCTGGAAACCGCTCGTCGAGCGGATCCCAGGCGCGAAGGGCCAGCCCCATCAGATCCTCGAAGGCGGAGGCCACTTCCTCCAGGAAGACATCCCGGAGGCGTACACCGCCGCCCTGCTCGACTGGATTCGAACCACGTTCTCCGGAAGCGCCGCATGACCGACCTACACCCCGGGAGAAGATGATGCGACTTTACGCCCTGCCCGCCTCGCAGCTTCGTTAGGCTCCGGTCATGCCCAACGCACGCCCTGACTTCGCGACCGAGATGCTCGACCCGGACCGACCGCATGCCGAGGTCATCGATCCCAAGACACGGAAGGTCTGGCAGACCCTCGCGGGCTGTCACGAGGACGAATTCGAAAAGCTCGAACTACCCGAGCCGCTCCGACCGGTCGGCATCGGCGCGGGAGCGATGGACGAGCATTGGTTCGACCGGTCGCCGGGCGCGAGCGAGAACGGGCCGATGGAGACTCGGACGATCGATGGGCGCGAATGGGGCCACTGCGCATCGCCTGCCTCGCTTCCTTCCAGGCCCTTCGGCAAAGACGGGCCGACCGAGATGATCGTCGACAAGTACCACGCGCTGCGATTCGCAGCCGCACGACGGATTCCCGTGATGAAGACGTCGGGCGGCGAGTTCTTCGTCCACGTCATCGCCGGCTCCGGGTTCTCGAACATCGGCCTCGACGGTGCGAGCGCCTCGGGCGAGCTCGTCATTCCGAAGGGCTGCTCCCTCGGCGAGGTCGCCCTCGAACGCGACTGGGTCCTGCGTCTACCGAATCCGACCCGGGTCTTCTTCTTTGCGAGCGGGGATAGCTTCCAGGGCCCGATCGAGTCTCTGCCTGCGGACTGGAACGCGCTCGCATGAAAGGAATCCAGCTGTCGCCACCCATCGCGAAGCCCCTGGCACTGGAGCCAGGCCTAGACTCGAAGTAGGCTAGGACCGTCGCCCGACCAAACGGACCGCACTCTGCACGAGCGGCCCCCCGACGCCCTGTCACCATCCCCGCGCCCCGGAGATCCAGCCATGAGCGAAGCAACCGAGACCCCCGTCTACGTATCCCCCAACCAGGTCGGCAAGGACCCCTACTCGGTCCCACTCGAGAAGATCGACGTCGCCGACTTCGAGCTCTTCGAAGCGGATGAAATCTGGGGCTGGTTCAAACGACTGCGCGAAGAGGATCCGGTGCACTACTGCGAGAGCTACGACGAGGAGGTCGGCGGCTACTGGTCGGTCACGAAGTACAACGACATCGTCGAGGTGGAGAAGAACCCGGAAATCTACTCGAGCGAGCCCTCGATCGTGATCGTCGATCCCGACCCCGAGTTTCCGCTGCAGGCCGGCTTCATCACCATGGACGGTGAGCGCCACGACCGGCACCGCAAGACCGTCCAACCCGTCGCTTCGCCCCGCAATCTGCGGCGACTCGAGCCGCTGATCCGCGAGCGCGTCGGCGAGATCCTCGACGGCCTGCCCGTAGGCGAAACCTTCGACTGGGTCGATCGCGTCTCGATCGAGCTCACGACGGGCATGCTCGCCACCATGTTCGACTTCCCCTGGGAGGAACGCCGCAAGCTCACCTACTGGTCGGACATCGCGACCATGGGACCCGAGCAGCTCGCCGAGATCGGGAAGACCGAACAGGATCGCATCGACGGCCTGAAGGAATGCCTCGCCTTCTTCACGAACCTGTGGAACGACCGCAAGGACAAGCCGGCCACTGGCGAACTCGACTTCATCTCGGCCCTCGCGAACAGCGCCGCCACCCAGGACGTGGCGCCCGAAGTCTCGCCGCTCGAGTACCTCGGGACACTCATCCTGCTGATCGTCGGTGGCAACGACACGACCCGGAACTCGACCACGGGCGGCGTACTCGCGCTGAACGAGAACCCGGCCGAGTACGAGAAGCTGCGCAAGGACCCCTCGCTGATCACGAACATGGTGAACGAGATCATTCGCTGGCAGACGCCACTCGCGCACATGCGCCGCACCGCGACGAAGGACACCGAGCTCGGTGGCAAGCAGATCAAGAAGGGCGACAAGATCGTCATGTGGTACGTCTCGGGCAATCGTGACGAGACGGTCATCCCCAACGCAGACAAGTTCCTGATCGACCGCGAGAACTCGAAGCAGCACCTGTCGTTCGGTTTGGGTGCGCATTTTTGCATGGGCAGCCGCCTGGCCGAGATGCAGCTGCGCGTCCTCTGGGAAGAAATCATGGATCGCTTCGACTTCGTCGAGGTCGTGGGCGAGCCCAAGCGCGTGAAGTCGAGCTTCGTGAAGGGCTACCACACGTTGCCCGTGCAGGTGCATCCCAAGAAGTAGATGGAGTCGATCCTTGTTCGAGACGAGCACGAAAGTCGCTTCTAGCTCGAATGAATCTCATTCCATCGTCGTGTCGTAACCCGCCAACGGGACCCGGCTCTCCGGAACGCAGGGAACCCAAAGGATCGAGGATATCTGATGAAAACTCTCGCTCTCGTGACGTTCAGCCTGCTCAGCTCGATGCTCCTGCTTTCGACGAATGCCCATGCTGAAGCGGCGACGCCGATCGGCACCTGGGCCACTGTCAGCGACAGCACCGGAAAGGTCGCATCGACCGTTCGCCTCTGGCTCGAGGATGGGAAGCTCGTCGGCCGGATCGCTTCACTCGTCAGGGAAGAAGGTGAAGACCCCAATCCGCTCTGCGAGGAATGCCCTGGGGACCAGAAGGATCAGCCCGTCATCGGCCTCGAGATCCTGTCGGGCCTCATCCAGGATGGTTCGGAATGGAATGGCGGACTGATCCTCGATCCGGAGAACGGCAAACACTACCGATGCATCATCCGGGTGGCCGACGACAACCAGACGATGGAAGTCCGAGGATTCATCGGGTTCGCCCTCTTCGGTCGGTCACAAACCTGGCATCGACGAGACTGAGTCGGGGCCGCGGTCAGGCCAATCCACGGACTCCCCGGCAGAGGCAGCTGGCTTCTTTCGAGGGCGACGATGGAGGCGTTGGCACAGGGCTGGCAGGCCATCGTCCGGAGAGACTTCTGCGACGCATTTGAAGATCCCGGAGCCTCAGATCAACGTTCGTTAGGCGGGCTACAGGGCGGGTAGTGAGCGGCACGAATCCTCCAGAGCGCGGTCAACAAGAGCCCCCCGAGTGCGAGGCAAAACGTCGCATCCGGCTCGGGTAGGCCGATCGCGGCCATTTCGGGCTTCAATGTGCCCGAAGCGTCCTGGATGCCAGAGCACGGCCAGATGTTGATCAGCCGCTGGATTTCGGCCGCCGCCACGCCCTCATCGACGATCCACGGCCCAACCGGCGCGTAATCACGCAGGAACGAATGCGCGAAGAAGAGGTAGTCGTTCGCGATCGCCGTACTGAGCATGCGGGAGGTCCATTCCGCTTGCAGCAGCGGGCTGCCCGCGACTTCGAGAACCAGCTCGAGCGGATCGGAACCCGGCGGGTTCGGCACGTCGAAGCGCATCGGCGAATAGCACGACCGGGACGCGACCTCGGCGAAGGCGATCGGCCCGGTCCAGCCGAGAAGGTCGATCGCGGCGAGCGGGTCCACGGGATCGGGCCAGTCGAGCCGAGTCGCACAGCTGCCTCCGTTGTTCCAGTCCGAGAGCAGGTATGCGTCGGTCGAAGCGCCCGAGCCCGGCACGGGATTCATCTCGAGACTGTCGGGATAGAATGAAAGCGCGAGGACATCGAGGCGTCCGCCGAGCGAAAGTTCGGCGATCGAGCCTGTTTCGAGAGGAAAGCAGCCAGCCGGCCCGGCATTCGGAAATGACGCACCCGCTGGCGTCGCGCAGGAAACGAAACCGCTCGTCGGGTAACAGGCCTCTCGGCCGTAGTCGAGCAGATGCTGTAGGCCGAGCGTGGCAAAGATCATGGGCTCCGCGCCGAGCTCCGCGCGTACATCATCATAGAGATCGCGGTAGAGCGCGTAGAGACTGGCGGCCTGGGGGGCGCACGAAATTTCGATGAGATTCGCTTCGACTACGAGTGCGAGATAGTCGGGGGAGAGCTTCTCGGCGAGATAGAGGATGAAGTTTCGGTAGCTGCGCTCGAGGTCGACGCTCACAGGGCCGGTGCCTGGATCGACCGAGATGAGCGTGCCCGGCGTGAAGTCCGGACACGTCGTCGCAAAGGGGACGCTCGCATCCGGACCGAGGTAGAGCGGTGCGAGTCGATCCCGCTCTCCGGAGAGGATGGATACCGCGACGTACCCGCGTCCGAGCGTCGCGAAATGGGATTCGAAGGCGTTCAAGGAAACAAGCGTTTCTGCATCGATTCGCACGTCGTAGAACGCGACGCGATCGACGCCCTGCGGTGGGTCCGGGTCGAAGGCGAGCCACGGGACGCCGCGATCCCAATGCAGGACGCCGAGGTTCGAGGCGCTCCGGATCTCGCTGAGCCAGGCGGTCGGGTCTCCCTTCACTTCGAAGTCGATGAAACAGGTGCCCACGCTCAGACAGGCATCGGTCTCGAGATTGTGTTCCACCTTGAATTGCAGGTAGCCAATCTCTGGAAACGAATGCGCAGGAGTCGCGCACGCGAGCCACGCGAGGATGACGAACCACGAGAGCGAACTTCGGGTTTTCCGTGGCGGGCGAATCAGCCCGCGTGGCCCGATCTCGAACCGATCATCCGTCTCCGCGCGGAGATCCACCGAGGAAGGGCGAGGGGCAGGGACGAAATACGTGATCACCATCTAGATCTGAGTGTCTGGCCTTGCCGCGATGGTTCCAAGATGGCGATGGGGGGCGAGACGAGCGGGCCGAGGCTTCAAGGCCTGGTCCAGGAATTTCACGCGCTGCATATTCATTGCGCACGCACGCTGAGAGCGATAGATCGAGCTCGGAGGCGACAGCGCCATCGAACCCCTGAGCGATCGATCGATTCGACTACGCAGCCCGCTCGGGATCATCCACGACGAATACGGAACACGGCGCGTGACGAATGGTTCGTTCGGCCACGCTCCCGAGAAGGAGGTGCTTGACGGGGCCCAGTCCGCGCGTGCCGATGACGATCAGATCGACGTCGTGCTCCTTCGCGCGCTCGGTGATGACACGCTCGGGCGCGCCGAACGCGATGTGCGCCGAAATCTCGATGCCCTCTTCTGTCGCACGCTGCTTCAAGGACTCGAGCTTCGCGAGGGCTGCCTCTCGGATTCCCGATTCGAATCGATCAGGAAACGTGATCTCGTAGACCGAGGAAAAATCCGGAATGTCGTACACGTGCAGCAACTCGATTCGCGCCTTGAAGAGCTTCGCGAGTTCGATCGCTTGTTCGTAGGACCTCTCCGCATGCTCGGAGAAATCCGTGGGGACGAGAATCTTGTCGATCTTCATCGCATCTTCCTTGCTCGACGAACAGCCATGTATGGGCTGCATCGAATGTGGCAACTGGACTCGCTCACGCGTCGCCGGCGACGGCGGGCGCCAGGTTGATGTCGAGGCGGACCCTCTCCCCGCGCGTAGCCTCTCGAATCGCATCGTCCGCCTTCTCGAAAATACGATTCTCCGGGAGCACGTCCGGTGTCACGCCAAGCGCGTCGAGGATCGCGCGGGGCTCGGTGTGGAGCTCGGCGAGGTAGACCTCGGTGTCGGCTTCACGAAGATCGGTGATGAGATCGGCGAGTGCGTACACACCTGATTGGTCCAGGTAACGCACGTCACCCATGTGGAGCACGATGGCATTCGCATGACCCATGCTGCCGAGCTTCCGCTGTAGAGGACCGGCGTTGCCGAAGAAGAGCGAGCCGTGCACCTCGACGATGTAGATGCCAGCGAGCACCTCGCGAGGCTCCTCGAGATCCGGAATCCAGGGACGATGCGCCGCGATGTCGACGAGCGGTGAGTGGGTCGCGGGATCCATATCGCTGAGCCGCTTGAGCAGGACCATGCTCGCCATGACCATGCCGACGGCGACCGCCGTCATCAGGTCCATGAACACCGTGAGCCCGAACACCGTGATCATCACCGCAGCATCGCCGCGCGGCGCTCGCCGCACGTGGCCGAGCCCCTTCGTATCGACGATTCCGATGCCGACCGTGATGAGGATGCCGGCAAGAACGGCCATGGGGATCTCGGACGCCAACGGTCCGAGTGACAGCAGAATCGCAAGCAGCAAGATGCTGTGAACGATCCCAGAGAGAGGAGTCTTACCGCCGGATCGGACGTTCACGACCGTTCGCATCGTGGCACCCGCGCCTGGAAGACCGCCGATCAGGCCGGCGAAGATATTCCCAACGCCCTGCCCCATCAGCTCGCGCTCGCTGTCATGACGAGTCTTGGTGACGGCGTCCGCCACGAGTGAGGTCAGCAGTGAGTCGATGGCGCCGACGATCGCGAGCATGACGGCCGGAACCAGAATGAGCTGGAACTTGGCAAAATCCCATTCCGGGATGCTCGGCGTCGGCAGTCCGCGCGGAATCTCGCCGATTCGCGGGACCTCGATCCCCGCCATCACAGAGCCAGCGGTCATGACGATGAGAGCAACGAGCGTGCCCGGAACCGCCTTGATGAATCTTGGCGAAATGTAGATGATGGCGATCGTGCACAAGCCCAGGACCAACGCGGATGGATTCACATTCTGAAAGTCCTCGGGAATGCTCCGAAGGGCCGCGACGGTCCCGCTCGCCGGTTCGTGACCGACCAACTGTGCGAGCTGAAGAATGATGACGATCGCGCCGATCCCGCTCATGAACCCCGATATCACGGGGTACGGGACATAGTTGATGTAGCGGCCGAGGCGCAGCACACCGAGCAGCATCTGCAGGACACCGGAGAGGACGACCATCGCGAACACCCAAGCGATGTCCCCGGTCAGCGACCCGACGATTCCCGCGACCACCACCGTCATCGGACCGGTCGGACCGGAAATCTGGGCGGGTGTGCCGCCAAAGAGAGACGCGAAGAAGCCCACTGCAATGGCGCCGTAGAGTCCGGCGGCGGCGCCGTTCTCGATACCCGATGCGACGCCGAAGCCGAGCGCGAGAGGCAGGGCGACGATGCCGGCCGTCAAGCCGCCGAACAGATCACCCCGTATATTTCCCGCGAATCGCTTGCTGAACCAGTTCATGAGTCTCCGTTTCTTCGCGCGATGGATTCTTGCGGCGTCAGCCGGGGCGAACTCCTCCGAGACGAATCATCCGGACCGATCTCCCTCGGTAGCCGGCCGGAACTCGACCGCACCGCTCGCAACGTCGTACATGCCACCCACGATGCCGATCTCACCGTTCGCCCTCATCTCCGAGAGCACGCCGCTTCTTTCCGAGATTCCCTCCACCGCGAGACGCACATTTTCATGAGCAACGGCCTCGACGAACTCTGCGTTCGCGGAAGTGCGTGCCGCGAGATCAGCGGGCTCGGAAACTGCATCGATCGCCGGGCCGATCTTCTCGAGCATGGTCGTGAGATGGCCGAGGTCTACGCCGTCACACGCGCCCTTGATGGCGCCGCAGCGAGAGTGGCCCAGCACCACGATGAGCTTCGCTCCAGCAACTCGGCACGCGAATTCGAGACTCCCGAGAATGTCGTCGTTCAGAAAGTTGCCTGCGATTCGAACGCTGAAGATGTCACCCAACCCCTGATCGAAGATCAGCTCCGCCGACGTCCGTGAATCGATGCAGCTCAAGACGGCCGCAAACGGGAACTGCCCGTCCCGAGTCAAGTTCACCTGTTGCAGCAGGTCGCGGTTGGATTTCAGATTGGCGCGGAACCGTTCGTTTCCCTCCTGGAGGATTCGAAGCGCATCCTCTGGCGAAAGTGATTCCGTGACTTCCTGCGTATACATGATCTGGGTCTCCGCGATCTGGTGCTCGCTTGCATGGTTCAAAGCGGTCGGTTTCGAAAAGTCTAGAATCTGGCTTCGCAGGTGTCCCCATTCCCCTCCTCGATGCCATCCCTCGCAGAGGCGGCTCGAAGGAACGTCGTCGTTCGCGAACGGAGGCTGGCGATCGAGCCAGATTCGAGGCGTGCGCTACGGAAGCTCGGGCGATGGATGGTCGATGGAGCCCGACACTCACCTGCACCGGTTGTCACGCGCAGATCGACCTGCGTAGGACTCCCCACCTCTCCCGGAACGATCCTGGAGGCCATGCCTCGAAAAGAAGATATCGACAGACGAGAAAAATTGATAGTGCAAACCTATCAGGATGCCACCCCGGCATGGGGAATGATCCGATCGCTGCATGGAGTGACTCAGAAGCCTATGGAAACCTGTGTGTACACGTAGTCCGAATCCCCCTGATCGTTCGAGTTGGGGGCGTCGTCGATGAACTCACCCGCGAAGAGGTGCGCGTAGCCCGCCTCGAGTCGCAGGTTCTCGGGGATCACGTCGAATCTCAGTCGGATCTCGACCTGCGAGCCGACATAGCTTCCCGAGTTGCCATTGGGATCGATCACACCGGCAGGAACCCAGAAGTCTTCGTCAGCCGCCAACCAGAAACCGCGGACGGCAACGAAGGAACTCAACCGGGCGTGGGGCTTGATCTGCACACGAAGGCCGGGAGTATGAACATTCGAGCGGGCGAAGGGACCGTAGATGCCAGTCGGGCCGAAGTCGAATCGACGCGCGCCGTAGAGGGTGTCGAAACGCCCGTTACTGCCGTCGTTCGGGTTGGTGTCCCCACTCGCGAAGTCGTACTGGACCGCGACACGGGGCGACCAGGGCGCATCGAAGGTGTAGGCCAACGTCAGGTGATGAAAATGAGCGAAGTGGTCTAGCTCCTTCAAGCCTGCCGGCGAAGAATTCGACGGCGATAGCCTCGACGTACCGAACTGGATCGCGTTCTCGACCACATAGTCGAAGCGTCCTGTGGCAGGCTTGCGGAAGAGGCGAAAGCCTGGCGTCGCGAGCTGTCGATTTCGGGTCGGCCGATCATTCGAATCTGATTCGTGGATCCCGAACAGGAAGAGCTCGCCGCGGCCGAGTTTCTCGAAATCGCGGGCCGCATAGAGTCCCCAGAAATTCACATGGATCGTCTCGGTATCGAAGACGATGTCGTTGTCCAGGAGCCGGTCTCGACGCAGAGCAGTCGGCTCACGGAGTACCGGCAACGCCCAGAAAGCTCGCAGTACGAGACCGTCCCGATCGCCGTCATCCTTCCACTCGAGATCGACGCCGGTAAAACCGTTGATGGTGTTGCGAAAACGATTGCGCGCGACGAAGCGCCGACTCCCGACGTCCATCGTGATCCGACCGCCTCGGCCCCTGAGCGTCCCTCCAAAGGTGTCGGGCCGCTGAACCTCGAGGTAGGCCTGTAACAGCTCCGTCGCGTTGACGATCGTCGTATTGAGGAACGTGTCGCTGTTCTGTTCGGCACGCGAATCCTGGAGTTCGGCGCCAGCGACCAGGCCGTAGGGCAGGTCGACTCGACCGTGTACCAATGTCCGAAAGGCGACTACGTCGGTATCGCCGTGGCGGCCGGTCCGAAATTCGTCGTTCAGGAACTCATACCGAGAGCGATGCTTCACCGTGAGGCTGATGCCGTCTGGCATGATGGCATCATTCAGCGTCCATTGGGCCGAAGCGGATAGCGGCGCTGCGACGAAAAGAACGACAACGAGCGATCTAAGGGGATGAAGCTGAAACTGTCTCGAGAAGCTGGGCATTCAGCCTGACCGCACCTCCCGGTCGGCCTCTATCCGACGTGGTCGAAGCCGAACGAGCTGTCGTATCCTTGGGGGGGGCGAAGAGCGTAGACAGCCGATCTGGCGGATGCAATCGCCAGCTGCTCCGATGGTCGGATGCGGCTCCACCGTACGCGGCGATCTGGCACCGTACCTCCGACATGACACGAGGGGTCCCCCGGACCGGGTAGGGACGATCTGCGCCAATACGTCGCAGCGGACCGATCGGATCGACACAGCGCCCGCACTTCGCTTTCACAGTTTCACATCTTCGTCGCAGAAATGACACATTCGGTGGGCATACTGCGCCGCGTGAACGGCTCGAGGCCGAGACTCGAGCGATGATCGGATGTCCTGACGCCTATTGGAGGTCTTTCGTTGTTCTCCCTATCTCTTCGAAGCTCTGTCTCTCTCGTCTCTTTCTTCCTGCTCTGCGTTGCCACGGCAAATGCAGCCGAGAGCGAGGCGGCCCTGCTCGACGTCCTCCTCGAGAACGGGTCGATCACACAAGAACAGTACGAGTCCCTTGGTGGGGAGGGCGTCCGCGACGCAGAAGACAGAGGCGAAGCGAACGAGGCCGGCTCACTCCCGCCCGCTGCCGCGGCCGCCGTGGTCGATCCCGGCGGCGACGATGCGGAAGACGAGCAGCTCAACGAGAGAATCGCGAACGCTGTCGCGAAGAAGATCGAAGAGGATTTCCCGGTCATCGCCAGCTATGGGAAGAAGGGCTTTCGCCTCGAGACGCGCGATGGGAATTGGCAGACGAACCTGCAGTGGCGCTTCCAGTTCCGGCTCACATGGCCGTCGAGTGGGGACCCTCGACAGGTCAGCAGTTTCGCTTCGACCGAAGAGGTCACCTTCGAGAACCGCCGTCTACGGATGAAGATTGGCGGACACGGCTACCGGCCCTGGCTCAAGTACTACTTCGAGGTCGACCTCCAACCAACCCGTGACGCTGACGACTCGAGCACGTCCGCGAGTGCACGCGTCATCGACTGGCGGGTCGATATCGCGAAATGGAAGCAACTCGGAGCTCGCGTCGGCCAGTGGAAGGTCGAGTACAACCGCGAGCGGGTCGATTCATCCGGACGGCAAGAGTTCGTCGAACGCTCGATCGTCAATCGAATCTTTACGATCGACCGCCAGGTCGGAGCGAGCCTGCGCGGCCGCCTCTTCGAGGGAACGCATGCGGACATGCGCTACTACGCGGGTGTCTACACAGGCGAAGGGCGCGGCGTCCGGAACGACGACAACAACATGATGTACGTGGGCCGACTGCAGTGGAACTTCCTCGGCCGTGACCTCGGGTATCGCCAGACGGATGTCGAGCGCACGGAGCGCCCGACCGGCAGCCTCGCCGTGGCGGCGTCCACGACCACCGGCAAGTGCACGCGCTGGTCCTCCAGTGGCTGCGGCAGCCTCGATGGCTTCACAGCTGCCGGCCTCGCCAGACAGAGCCAATTCAGAGTCCATCAGGCGGTGGAGGAGTTCGCCTTCAAGTGGCAGGGCTTCTCGGCGCAGCAGGAGTTCCATTGGAAGCGCGTCGTGGATCGCAGCGTTGTGACGAGCAGCGGCCTTCACGACACGGACTTCTACGGGCTCTACGCACAGACAGGCTATTTCTTCAACGAAATCATCGACTTCGTCCCCAAGGAGCTCGAGCTCGCATTCCGCTACGGACTCGTGCGAGAGGCCAACGAGACCAACCGGCTGAAGACGAACACCCGAAACGAATACACCGTCGCCGCGAATTGGTTCTTCTGGGGTCACAACAACAAGATCACCGTCGACTACTCCTATCTGACCCTCGACGACGACGTTCTCTCACGGAACGTTTCCGACCATCGGTCGCGCGTGCAGTGGGACATTTCCTTCTGAGCAACAGCGGTACGCACGGCGTGGTGGCAGCGGCTTCGGCTCCCGCCCCGCCCGGGCTTGAGGCATATAGAGGCCATTCGAGTCGTCCATTTTCAGCGCTGGATCGTCCGATTCCGTCCCATCGAGAGTGACGTAGTCGCCGGACGGTCGCGGCGCTGGGCTCCGCTGCGAGAAACGTCATTCGGCCGCTTGCGCCTCGCCCGCTCGACATCTCCATCGGATCTGGTCCGACATCGGCCCAAGACCTTGATATTCGGACGCTTCCAGCGGATTCGAGCGCGGCCTGGATCGGGCTGCGGGCATCCGTGAACGTCCCTACAGTCCCCGGTTCCCCCGACCGGCGATCCGAGGCCGGTCCGCTTCAGCCTGCCAGGCGCCCGCCATGTGGAGGGACGACGCGCAGGCGCCCAGGAGCAAGACCGTCGTGAGCCCCCCCCTCTCGGCTCGATACATCGCGTTCGCGTTCACGCTGACGGGCATAGCACTCGCCGCGGGCGCCGCGGTCGGCGCCGAAACGAGTCTGGACGTCCTGTGCACCAAGCCGGACGGCAGCGACCCGCGCCTGATCGAGGTCGTCTCGGACGGCCCGAATCGTTTGCCGTGCGAAACCTGGTACACGAAGTGGGGGACGCGGACGCAGAAGGCGAGTGCCACGAGCGCCGAGGGCCACTGCGAGAAAATCGCGCACCGGATCCAGTCGAATCTCCAGGGCGCGAGCTTCACGTGTGGCATCGACGCGGATGTCCGGGTGGCCCCTGACGAAGCCCTCCCCCATGTGTCGGCAGCGCCGCCAAAGCGCGACCAGGCGAGATCCGCAGCCCCATCGACGCGAGTCGAGTCGTCGTCTGCGCAGCCTTCCAGCGTCGTAGAAGTCGCGTCGCTCCAGGTCGACGCCGCCCCGCTACCGCCCATTGACGACGCGACCCCCTCCGAGAGCGTCACTCCGGACAAGGTCACGGTCGCGCCCAACGCACAAGAAGACATCTCGGTCGGTCGGCGCGCGCCTGCCGAAACCGCTGCCGTCTCACACGAAGCGACGGAGCTCGCCTTCGCGCAAAGATCTCAGCAGGATGCCTACATGGCACCCTCTCGCCGCGACGATCGGCGGCGCGTCACACCCGCTCGCCTGCGAGCACACGTCAACGCATTCATGACGGAGAGGCCGGGCTGCCGTGCCGACCTCGATGGCGCGCAGTACGCCGCCGACGAGAGCTTCGCCGTCGTGCAGTGGTCGTGCGAGCTCGCCTCGTCCGGCTATGCAGCGCACCTGCTCGCGATCTTCGCAGATGGCACGGCGCCGGCCTCGCTCCGGATCGGAGGCGCCCTCGCCAAGAGCGCGAAGGTCCGGACGATCGACGACGAGGGCCGGGTCGAGATCCAGACGAAGCTCTACAAGTCGGACGACCCGGAGTGCTGTCCCTCAATCGTTCAGGTGGACGCCTACCGCGTGGACCGATTCCTCGACGCGGGCTCGATCGAGCGACTGGCTGATTAGGTCATCGCGCGAGATCTCGATCTCGACCACTCAAGGATGTCGAGGAAGCGATCAACGTCGCAGGATTCCCCCGCAGCGGCTCGACGCCTCGCCGCCCCACCCTCGACCTTCATTTTCGCACGACCCCATGACGCTCGAACGCGTAGCTCATGGCTCGGCTTCGACGAGCCGTGTCACTGGGATTCCGCAGGCTTCCGCGGTCGCTTGCCAATCCGGATCTTCGTTCTCGGCGTCGATGATGAAATGGGATTGACTGTCCGTAACGAAGAGGTGGTTGAACATGAGAGCTGTCGAGTAGGCGCCGAGCACCAGCCGATACGGATGCTGGAGTAGATGCTCTTCGAGGGCGCCTTCGAGCTCGAGTTCCTGCCAATCGGGACCCTGTTCGAGAATGAACTCTTCGCCGCTCCTGTTACGCGGATGCATTCGGTATCGCACGACCGAGCCGTCCGAGATTCTCTGCGCTTCGGCAACGAACTCTTTGGAGATGCCTTGAAGACCGCCGATGATGAGGATTTCGTTGCTATGCCGATTGTCGGAGGTCGGAACGGGCACGATCTCGACCTTGTCGGGATCCGCGTAGATCTTCTCGGCGGGAAAATGATAGATCTTGTCGATGAAACTGCTGTAGGAGCCCGATGTATGACGAGGGTCGACAGGCTCGATGCTGTAGAGCTTCCTGACGAGCTTGATGAACGCGTAGGGATTTTCTTCCTTGCGCGGGAGATGTCGCAACAGAGCGGCTCCATCCGGCAGCAGGACGTATCGGGTCTCCGCACATTTTCGCTCCATCCGACTTCGAAGAGCGTCCTGGAAGGTTTCGTTGAAGCCTACTGAGTAGAGCGCCACGCGTTTTCCGGCCAGATCGAGCTCCCTGAAGACTCGACGGGCGAAAGCCAGTTTGCCTGCTTTCTTTCCGAAGACCCGCGCAATGAAGCCGTTCTTCGTGTAGATCACGGAGTAGTCCTCGGCGGCGCGCTTTTCGATGCCTTCCCGGGGCTCGCTCAAGACGAAGACGACGTCTTGCAACCCGAGATGCTCGATCAATACGGTCGAGAAGAAATACTCGAAGCCGG
>Ga0315338_1001821_pt1 | contig 23978 bp, 22 predicted proteins | sample ASW8metaG_FD_204518 | JGI IMG/M metagenome (GOLD analysis project Ga0315338, IMG submission 204518) | Ammonia-oxidizing marine archaeal communities from Monterey Bay, California, United States - ASW #8 | ecosystem: Environmental > Aquatic > Marine > Coastal | place: USA: California | collected... | reverse complement strand
CGCCAGCACAGCTTCGGGTCTTATGAATGTCGGGTCTGCTGGTGCCTCCGCGATTTCACCGATCGTTGCTGGTTACGTCTTGGACCTCACGGGCATCTGGGAGTTGCCTTTTCTCACATTGATGGGGTTCTGCGTCATTGGGACGCTCATGGCATTCACCATGCATCCCGAGCGACCCTTCGTAGATCCGTTGGAGCGCGCTCCCTCCTAGGCAATCGGTGCGCGCCGCTCTGCTTCTTTGGCGTCGCGCGCTGAGATCATCTCACCGCGCGCTAAGATCGTTGCTGCCACTGCGATCACTGCAGCTCCTACCCATATCCATAAATCAGGCAGTTCGCTAAAGATCAAAAAACCAGCGAGTGCTGCGACCGGAAGACGGGTGTATTGCATGCCAGTTACGATAATTACATCGCCTTTGAGATAGGCGCGCGCAATGCAACGATGATTATAGGTCTCCATTACGCCAATAAGCGCCATCCACCCCACTTGGATCAGTGTCGGTGTTGTCCATACAAAGAGCGTAAACAGCAATCCATAGGGAACGAATATTAGAATGTTCCAGACCACAACCGTGTCGGGGTGTTCCACCTTGGAAAGTATTCTACGGTTGATTGGGTTCCAGGATCTAAACACCAGTGTGCCCAATACAAAAAGATAGCCGGCATTGAACTCGACAAGACCGGGGCGCACTATAATCAGCGCCCCTAGGAGGCCGAGTACCACGGCAATGATACGGCTCCGCGTGAGTACCTCGCGCAGGATAATGGCCGCGACAATCCCTGCAGTAATGGGGCGAGCAAACAAAAATGCCATGATATCGGCAAGCGGCACATAAAGTGCGGCGAAAAAAAAGCTTACGCTAGAAAAAAACGCTATTGTTGCGCAGAGAAGGTTCAACCATGGCCGGTTTGGGATGAGATGAACCTTCCAGCTCTTGCGCAGCAGAGGCGTCAGCGCAATCACGCCAAAGACCCCACGAAAAAAGATAATCTCAAAAACATGAATATCGTCGCCGATATGACGCACGATAGCGAGCTGCGCGGTAATCAAAAAAGCCGACAGGCCTGTCCAATACGCACATTGGATGACTGCCGGCCAGCGCTCGACAATGTTTGGTCCTTTAACGGATGAAATCGTGAGAACCTTTCGAAACGAGATAGGGATTTGCCCTTGTCGTTCCCGCTAGCGCGGGTTTAAAGCCATCGAATAGTCAGTGCCCGTAGAAAAAGCAAAACTCGATCCTGCTAGCAGCCTAAGCAGCAGCTTTGCTTCTAATCACGCAAACCGCCAGCATGAAAAAGATGTGTTGCCCTTGGATGGAAGCCTAATCGCTTGTGTCGTTGGTCAACACGTAGTGCATGTCTTGGGCAAAGCGGTCTGGGGAACGCCCGCCGCCCCATACTTCGTCGAACTCTGCACTTGGGTTTGCCGCAACTATTTGATCGAGAGTCATGCCTTGGCTGATCATCGCACTAATCTTCTCGCGCATGGTTTCGATGATATCGCGCCAAGCGAGAAGCTCCACGCGCGAGATCACGGGACCCTGCCAAGGAATGACTTTGGTGTTGGCGTCTGCGCGTGCAACGACCGCATTTAGCGCATCGATAAAACCTTGCGGATTATAAACGCCAGCGTAGGTCGGATATTCTACCAATCCAGCGACAAAAATGACATTGGCATTTTCATAATAGAGCACTAGGTCGGAATCAGTATGTGCTGTTGGGTAGTGAACCACTTCTACCGTCTCGTCTCCCCAATGGATGGTCGCGCCGTCCTTAATCGTCACTTGCTGGAGCATTTCGGGGGGCTGAGGTTCTAACTGGATCCCGCCGGTCACCGGATTAACCTGGCGATTCATTAAACGGGTGCGCGTGTTTTCATGCGCCATGATGGTCGCGCCATGTTCTGCAAAATAAGCGTTTCCGCCATTATGATCACCATGCCAATGTGTGTTGATCACGAGTTCCACCGGTGCGTCCGTGACGGAAGCAATGAGCCCAGCTAGGGTTTCTGCATTGCGTTCGAAATTCGTCTCCGAAATCATCACGCGCTCGTTACTCACCAGATAGACTGTATTGCGGTTTTCGATCGTGGCGACATGGACGCCGCCTTCAACATGGAAGGTCATGCCAGGATCCGGTACCTCCGGGGCTTGCGCCGCAAAACTTGGCGCCGAAAGTAAAATTGCAGCCACTGTCAAATGCATCAGTCTTTTCATAACTAGTCTCCGTCCCATTAAGCTAATATTAGCTGCGCGTACCACGCGTATTATAGTTCAGACCAATATTTTCAACTATTGAATTTGATCTGCAACTGCAGCTATGCCGGCTTCCACACAAGTCGAATCCGCACCCATTCCGGCTCCTGACGCGCCAATACCGCCAATGACTTCATCCCCAAGCCGAATAGGAAATCCGCCTTGTTGTCCCGCCATATCTGGTAGCATCAACTGCAATTGAGCGCCAACTTGGCCGTCTGCCCAGCGCTCGCCAAAGGTTGAAGACGGTCGGCGGAAGGTCATTGCACTATAGGCCTTGCGAAAAGAGTTCACGAAAGTGTGTACGCCCGAATCTTCGCCGCGATAGGCAACCAACGTATCACCAGCCGCATCTACGACATGAACCGAAATGCTGTAGCCCATTTCTGTGCAAGTCTCTTGAGCAACATTGGCCATGGCCTTCGCCATTTCTATGGGAATAGAATGACGTGTCAGGACCTGTGCATTTGCCAACGTACCAATCGCCATGGAGGCGGCGAACACAAGCGAAAGGGCGGACGTACGAATAATGGGCATGTTTTTCTCCATATTTTGCTGATTGTTCTGTGGCCGAAGCGGCTGGCTTACTTGGCTGGCTGCTATTTCAATGCTCCGGCACTTCTATCACAGCAGGATACGTCCGTCGCCCCTTGGGGTAGAAAAGCGCTAATCGTCCTTGGGTGTTGTCCGCATGCGCTTTAGCTTGGAGCGAGCCCCTTTTTCGTCTAAGCGACGGCGCTTTGTGGCCTTGCTCGGCTTGGTCTTCTTGCGCGGTTTCGGCAGGACGCTGGCCCGCTTGATCAGCTCGATCAGTCGCGCACGCGCGTCGGCACGATTGCGCTCCTGAGTCCGAAACTGGCGGGCAGTGATCACCAAAACACCGTCTTTATTCATGCGACGGCCTGCAAGCCGGGCTAAGCGTTTGCAAATATCATCTGCAAGGTTAGGCGAACGAACAACGTCGAATCTGATTTGAACAGCCGTTGAGACCTTGTTGACGTTTTGACCGCCAGGGCCTGAGGCCTGAAGGAATTGTTCCTTGATTTCGCTCTCGTCAATGTCGAGATTTGGGGTAATTTGGATTCGTGCCATGGTACGTCTCAAGACTTTTGTAAAAAATTGGAAGCACGAATATGGCCGTTCCGCAATACAAGCCTGGCGATATGCCACGAATCTATGTCGATGGCGATGCCTGCCCTGTCAAAGCAGAGGTAGAGCGCGTCGCCACCCGGCACGGTCTCCAAGTCTATATCGTCAGCAATGGCGGAATACAGCCGAGCGTGAATCCTCTCATTCGTTATATCACGGTTGCGGAAGGAGCAGATGGCGCTGACGACTGGATAACTGAAAATATCACAGACGGGGATATAGCGATCACTGCAGATATTCCGCTTGCATCGCGCTGTCTCAAAAACGGCGCCAATGTGTTTGGACCAAACGGCAAACCCTTTACTGAGGAAATTATTGGAATGGCGCTTGGTATGCGCGAGCTGCACCGCCATCTAAGAGAGGTGACCGGCGGACAAACCCATCACGCAAGTTTTACCAAACAAGACCGCTCGCGCTTTCTTGTTGCACTTGAAAATGCAATTCAAGCTGCAAAACGAAAACTAATCCTGCACCCTTCAATTATGCCAAGATAGTCAACTTCACGGCGGTGCAACATCTGAGTAGATCTCGAAAGGCCCCGTCAGGCTACGTGCTCGTGCGAGCCCCGGAATAGTGATACGTGCTGCACTTGAAAGTGCTGATGTAATTGAGGGTAAAATTCTCTAGGGTGTGGCAGCGCCGCGTTTGAGATGCGGTATTAGGTGGGAGAAAATGAAAATGCGCTTAGATTTTAAGTCTAGCTTTGCGACGGCAGTGTCGCTTGTCATGCTCGTTGCGTGCACGCAAGACGCTGCGCAAATGGCAAATGAAGAACCAACGGCTGCGACGGCTCTGGCGGCTGATTGGGCAAATGGACCACCGGAATATCGGGTCGATATTGATTGGCCAAAACCGCTTCCCAACAATTGGCTAATTCAGTCCGTCACAGGAATGTATGTAGATGAAGACGACAATATTTGGGTCTTGAACCGCCCTTCATCGATCAGCGGGGACGAGATGAACGCTGAGGCTGACCCGCCGATTTCTGAGTGCTGCGTCCGGCCACCGGCGGTGCTGAAATTTGATCAAGAGGGTAATCTTCTTACTTCTTGGGGCACCGAAAATTATGTGGAGGGCTGGCCGATCGCTCCTCATACAATCTTCACCGACAGCGAGGGCAATGTTTGGATTGGGGGTTCGCAGGCGGGCGATACATTATTGAAATTCACACCAGACGGGCAACTGATTTCCGATTTTGGTCACCGCGGTCCACGCTTTGCTGGACCGGCGAGAGAACAGCCACAAGATAACCAACAAACTGATCTTCTCTTGCGTGGCACTGCCAGCGCCGATCTCGACGAAGAAGCACGCGAGATTTATGTTGCCGACGGCTATCTAAACAAGCGTGTCATAGTGTTTGATTTGGATAGTGGGGAATTTAAACGCAGCTGGGGCGCCTATGGTACGCCGCTCGCTGAAATTCCGAACGAGCCCTATCAGATACGTGAACCATCGACGCCACCGCTTCCCTATTTCAGCACCGTTCATTGCGTGCAGATATCGAATGATGGTTTGGTCTATGTTTGCGACCGCGTTGGTAACCGCATTCAAGTCTTCACCAAGGAAGGCGAATATCTGAAAGAGTTCGTTGTTAGGAGTGAAACACTCGGGCGGGGCACGGCAGGCATGGTGTCTTTCTCGCCTGACCCTGAGCAGCGCTTTCTCTTTCTTTCCGACATACAGAACGGTGTGGTTTGGATTCTCAACCGTGAAACTGGCGAGGTTGCTGGCCGCTTCGGCCGTCGCGGCTATAATGCGGGTCAATTGATGCTGATGCACCTCGCGGTTTCTGATTCCGATGGCAATGTCTATACCGGCGAGGTGGCTGCTGCGGGGCGGGTGCAGAAATTCTCACCGGTTTGGGATTGAATTGAGTGCCGGATTAATACGGATGTAATTGACAGGGCGGCGAATATTTGCCGCTCTGTCGGTATATTAATAGTACGCGTGGCGATTAATTTTGGCGTCGAAAAATCACGCTGAGATTGTTCGCCGGCATCTGAACGACTTCGTGAAGCGTGAAACCGTTTACTTCGGCAAGCGGCATTATTTCATTATCGAGACAGCGCACGCCCCAAAGCGGATTTTGGCTTTTTAAAAATGTCGCGTCGAACTCCGCATTTGATGGTGAAGTATGTTCACCATTTCGCTTGAAGGGTCCATAAAGCATGAGCGGCGCGTTTGGCGACAGAATCTTTGATGCGCCGGAAAATAATCCTCTCGCTGCTGGCCAAGGTGCAATGTGAATCATGTTACAGCAAAGAATCGCACTGGCTTGAGTGATAGGCCACCTATCCTCGGTTACATCCAAAACAATCGCAGGGCGAATACGCCTACAAACAACTTCTTCGGCGTAGGAATTGATGTCCTCAAGGGTATCGGCACTCACATCACTTGGTTGCCAAATCCACCCCTCCTCTAGCTTCGGCGCCATAAACGCGGCGTGCTCGCCAGTACCACTGGCGATCTCGAGCAACACACCTTCTGAGGGCAGAGCCCGCAAAAGAACTTTTAATATGGGCTCGCGATTGCGCTGTGTTGCCGGTGCATGCCGTCGTTCACGCTCACTTCTCATATTGGCGCTCTCACCTAAAAATCATAAACAAGGCTTGCACGGGTCGAAGTGTTGGTCTTTACGACGCCCGGTACCAGGCTAGGGTTAAGATCAATATTGGTTGCAGAAAACCCTTTCAAGCTGGCAGGTGTTGACGCCTGCGAATCTTAAAAAATCGTACTACGTACCCCTTTTCTCATTGATTTATCCTGCATAGGATACCGCAACAGTCTCGTGCCACGGAATTTTTGCCGTTGGCAACTCGTGTTAATTCAGTTTGCAAGCGGAATGGGTGCGACATGACCGACTACGACCCACCGGTACCCACTGGCGCAGAAGCACAACCAGTGCGATGGCGCCAATTGTGGACAACGGAAGATTGGTGGGCGAATTGGCTAGGACTTGGAATTGTCCTTGTTGGGTTTGCCTTCTTTGTTCAAGGTACAAGTTTGAGCTGGATTGCGGTCGTTCCTGGTCGGTGGTCGTCGCTCGCTCAGCTAAGTGCGGATCTTAGCGCCAATTTTCCGCGCTACATTGCGCAATTCGCAATGTGGATTGCGATCTTTTCTGTTGCCATTCGCGCTTTTGGCTTGAAGCTTAGCGAGTTTCTTCCCTCTTTCTGTTTTCTTTATCTTTTGTCAGTGCTCGTTTTTATCGTAGGGCGATGGGATCAAGCGGCGCAATATAATCTTGAGGCGCCTCTCGTCGCGCTTTTGACCGGTCTAGTTTTGTCGAATTTTGTAGGGGTCCCGAGGAGCTTTGATACCGGATTTCGCGTCGAGTTCTACATTAAAACGGGCATCGTCCTTCTGGGCGCTACACTTCCTTTCACACTGCTTCTTTGGGCTGGCCCTTATGCGATCGTTCAGGCCGGGATCGTTTCGGTCATAACTTTCTTGGTCATCTTTTATGCTGGTCTAAAACTAGGGCTCGAAAAGCGGCTATGCGCGGTATTAGGGGCGGGTGGCTCGGTGTGCGGTGTGACTGCAGCAATAGCGATTTCAGGCGCGGTGGGCGCGAAAAAAGAGCACACCTCAATTGCGATTACCATCGTGATCGTTTGGGCAATGGCGATGATCTTCTTCCTTCCCCTGGTCTCGCGGTTATTTGGACTTCCGGCCGGCGTTGCTGGGGCGTGGATCGGGACATCGGAATTTGCTGACGCAGCGGGACTAGCTGCAGCAACTACTTATGGCAGTCTTGCCGAAAACCTTGATTCGATCCCAGGTACGGCCGACCAATCCGTTTTCGCCTTTACTCTCGTCAAAGTGGTAGGGCGTGATATTTGGATTGGCATCTGGGCAATCGTATTGGCGCTCATTGCGACAACGCGTTGGGAGTCGACTGGACCAACGCACAAGCCGCAGCTTGGTGAGGTTTGGTGGCGCTTTCCCAAATTCGTAATAGGCTTTCTTGTTGCTTCTCTATTTGTAACTCTTCTCACTAGTGGTTACACACTGGAAGAATATGAGACCGAAGTGGCCCCGACTCTTACTGGCCCGATCAAAGATTTGCGCAGTTGGGCCTTCATTTTCTGTTTTCTCAGTATTGGGCTCACAGCCAGATTTCGTGAACTTGCCTCGGCGGGCAGCAAACCCTTTATTGCCTTTTCGACGGGCGCGGTTGTGAATGTAATACTTGGGTTCATTCTCTCCGTTTATGTATTCGGCACCTATTGGGAGCAGATTGCGCGTTAAGTTTTAGGGACTTTTTTTGATGGCTGTACGTGCCAGACAGTGGTGTTATTGGGCGCCATTGTCCTGAAAGTGGCTCAATTTAGGTTCTGGGGGAAATATTTTTCATGTTTTGGGATGAGCTAACTGCCAATCCATGGTTGCAATCTGCGATTGGCGTCAGCCTACTCATTGCAGTAGCAGTCTTAGCCGATTGGCTGACCAAGGTTGTTATTGTACGGAGCATACGCCGGGCACTTAAAATTCTTCCTGGCGAGGATATTCATAAAAGTCTTTCCGCGGCGGTTGGCCGTTTTGCGCACATTATTCCAGCGCTAGTTTTCTATCTTGGCGTGGCTTGGGTTCCGAACCTTCCCGATTGGGGCGCCATGATTCTCAGCAATGTGGCTTCGGCACTCATTATATTAACCGGGGTCTTTGCAGTTAGCGGTGCGCTGAATCTTTTCAATGATCTTTATCAGCGCCGTCCAGATGCCAATGCGCGCCCCATCAAGGGCTACATCCAGGTGCTGCAGATACTCATCTACGGCATCGCGATCATTCTTGTCATTGCCACGGTAATCAATCAGTCGCCAGTAATCCTTTTGTCCAGCATGGGCGCGATGGCGGCGGTTTTGATGCTGGTTTTTAAGGACACCATTTTATCATTAGTCGCTTCTGTCCAACTGACATCAAACGATATGATCCGCGTCGGTGATTGGATCGAGATGCCGGCGCTCAATGCCGATGGTGACGTGATTGATATCGCGCTTCACACGGCGAAGGTGCAAAACTGGGACAAAACAATAACGACTATCCCGACTTATCGTCTGATCTCTGAATCCTTCAAGAATTGGCGCGGCATGCAAAGTTCGGGTGGGCGCAGAATCAAACGGGCGCTCAATATAGATCTCACTTCAATTCGTTTTCTAACTCCTGCAGAGCGCAATTCATTGAACAAAATCGCCCTAATTGACGATTATCTTGTCAAAAAGAAACAAGAAATTGAAAAGTGGAATGCGGCGTTGGTTGAGGGCGGCAAGGATCCCGTCAATGCTAGGCGCGTCACAAATTTTGGAACCTTTCGTGCTTATGCGCTTTCTTACTTGCGTTCCCATCCGCAGATCAACAACAACATGACCCTTCTGGTGCGTCAGTTAGCGCCCGGCGCGCAAGGAGTACCGCTAGAGATTTACTGCTTTACCGCGACAACTGCTTGGGCAACCTATGAGGATATTCAGTCGGACATATTTGATCATCTAATCGCACTTTTGCCTGCATTTAATCTTCGCCAGTTTCAGGAGCCAAGCAGCTGGGACTCGGCACTGGCAATTGGAAACTATCCGCGCGAAAAATCTGAACTTCCGGATTAAAGCCGACACGATACTGCTTAGCCATCGGGTTTTTATTTGTTCCAGGTGGACGCAACATGATCTGGGTCTTCCAATACTTGCCGCTCGGAAGACAGAAAATCATAATAGCCGCACCGCCCGCCCGGATAGTCTCGGCAAACTTTCGGCCGCGCTTCGTAGATCGTACAACGGCGTTCATCACGATCGAAGAAGTGACAAATATTGCCGAAATGTTCGTCTTTCTTCCGTCTCATCGCATAGGGTGCGCGCCCATCAGGGTCTTTCTTGGTAAATTTCTTACGTGTTTTCTTTTTGCTAAGGCCAAAATACTTAGCTAAGCGCTCCAAATCACGCTTTGTCAGCTCGATGACGGGATAGGAACAACAATAGCCGGGACATTTCGCGCAATTATACATGGACACCGATTCGTAAGTTTCTTGTTCCCGATAGCATGGTTTTGCCTTCCTGCGTCAACGCCAACGCGCGCGCCAGATTCTCATGCTGCTTTGCGGCGTCAGTACAAATCACTTTGTCTGCTCGCCGCACATTGCACGCTGAGAGTTGAAAGTGCTTACAAGGCGCAAGACACACGCACTGTAGGAAAGACGAATCCTCCTAAAACAGGTTGCCCCATCATTTGTAGGATTTGTGCTCGCTATTCTGGCAGGGCAAATACGTAGATCTCGTTATGTCCACGGAAAGTAGCGACGCCCGAAACGCGCGCCGGACCATTTGTTCCCGAGGCGCCATCTCCAGTGAAGATCGCAACATATTGCTTACCTTCCGCTGCATAGGTGATGGTGCTGGTCTGCACGATGCCGCCGACGATCTGTTCCCATAGAATTTCGCCGGTGTCAGAATCGAATGCACGGAAACGCCGCCCCATGTCGCCCCAGAAAAGAAGATCACCTCCGGTCACCAGCGCCGAACCGTTCCCCGGCGTGCTCTGCTGATAAAGGATGTCCATTCTCCCCGTAGAAAGATCAACTTTGCCGATCGAGAGATATTCGTCTGGATCAACGCCCGGGCGCAGAAGCCCAAGGCGCGGTCCCCAGCCTGAAGGCGCAGCCATGTTCGCGGCCATGTCGAGGCATTGATCGTGGAATGGGATGTAGAGCGCATTGCGCGTCGGGTCATAGGCAGTTGACCAGAAGCTCCGCGTATTGTGGAAGCAATTGATGTGACGGTCGCCGTCTTGTTTGAAGACATTGTCCCAATTGATGTAGGTACGCCCTGTCTCCACGTCGATGTCTGAAATATGAAATTCTGGAACGTCGTAGGGAAACGGCATCGCCCATAGAAATTCACCGGTTCCACGGTCAAGCACAAATAGTCCGCCGCCCTCGCCGACAGCCACGACAGCGTCGCGCTCCTCTCCACGTTCAATATTTGGATTGATCCATTTGACAGCCTCGGGGTCGGGATTGAAAGTCGTTGTAAACAGGGTTCTTTCATGAAGATGATCGGCGTCCCAATCGTCGCCCGGAAGGTGTTGGTAGTACCATTCGAGTTCGCCTGTCTCGATGTTAATCGCAACCGTTGAATTTGAGTAGAGATCGGCCGGTGCCATTTGTGGAATAGCGTCCGCACTGCCGTGGCGTGAAAGACGCGTATAGGGTTTAGGATTTGAAATTCCCCAATAAGTGATTCCGCGTTCTGGATCGTAGGAACCGGGAAGGCCCCACGAACTTGCAATGCGCCCTTCCGCTGGAACGTCGCCCCAGGATTCACCATCTTCCGTTCCTGGCTGTGCGGTGTTGAAGAACTTCCAAGCCAATTCGCCAGTCATCGCGTCGTGGGCAGCGATAAAACATCCCACCTGTTGTTCACATGTCCGGTTAGTGATGACTTTCCCATCGGCAATTATCATGCCGCCGGTATGTTCTGCCATGCCGTCCGCCTCGAACACCTGTGATTCCCAGCGCATCTCTCCGTCGGTGGCGCCCAGCGCAATGAGATAGCCATCGGGCGTCGCGTAGTAGATCATATCTTGATAAATCGCGATGCTCTTAGTGCGTGCGGTTTCCGGTGCGCCCACGAATTCTACCGCGGCTCGCGGAATATCGCGCCAATACTCCCAAAGCATATCGCCATTTGCAGCGTTCAAAGCCAAAAGCCCAGAGCCGGGCTGCACCAGGTACATCACACCATCATGAACGATCGGTGTGGTCTCTTGCGCACCGCGCGGTAAGCCCCGCGACCAAGCCATGCGAAGATCGCCAACATTCTCACGATTGATTTGATCAAGTGGGCTGTAACGCTGCTCGTCATAGGTACGATTAAGCATCAGCCAATCGGCGGGATCAGGATTAAGCATTTCTTCTTCAGTCACCGGGCTGAAGGGAGCATTTTGTGCCAATGCAGAGAACGAAATCGCCGAAAACGCTAGAGCGCCAAGCGCCGCTGAGTTCGTCAATAAATATTTACGATGTTTGCTCATTCTTCCTCCCCACCGTGGTAATGGCCAAATCCATCCCACAACTGTAATTTTCACTAATCCTACCCCGCAGGGCACTCGTTCAACAAGACGGGAAGAAATGCATGAAAAAGCACAAATGCAGGTGGTTTGGTTAGGCATCCCATAGCTGGTCCTGGTTCTAATGACGGTTCTATAGCTTTTGTTGTTTTATAAGCTGACTTTCATTTTCTAGCTGGCTCTCATAGAAACGTCTGCAACTGAGCAAAGACGTTCGTGGTAATGATTTCTCCTTTATCTTTTTTTAACATCTACTTGTTTGGTCTCTTCTTCATCGGTACGCCGCTGATCTAAAACTTTGTTATCTGGATGTGGCGCAACGCAAACGTAAAAAAATGTGAAAACAATGATGTGTCGAATATACTCCTTCGCTCTCGCGCTTTTTCTTTGTGCGCCATTAGCCTTTGCTCAAGATCAAACTGCTATTGATGCTGGTGGCACCATTTATGAGATGTATTGTTCCGGCTGCCATGGGCCGCGACTGAGAAACCCTGGAACAAGCTTTGATTTGCGTGAGCTTACCGAAGGTGAGCGCACGCGTTTTGATGCTGGGGTATTGTACGGCAAGAACATGATGCCACCCTGGCTTGGGACTGTCTCGGACAAGGATCTCGATCAGCTTTGGGCTTATATTCGCGCCTATGCTTATGAGTGAGGCTGGATAGCATCTGACGCAGGCAGGAGCACAGAAAAACGAATAAATTACAATAGGTTATAGTATTTTCTGCGCTAAAGCGCTAGCACGAATGGCTTGGATGCCGTAGTTTCGTGCCCGAGGAAAACTGGCAAGAGCCCAAGCAGCGAATATCGAATCCAGAAGTAAATTGGAGGGAGCAATGAAGCACACGCGCGCAAAATATTTGACGGGGAGCTCTCTCGCATTGGTTCTCTTGGGTAGTGCGGCGCTGCTTTTTGCACAGGATGCGCAGCCGGTTCTTGTCGTTTCAGGCGGAACCTTGATCGATGGGCTGGGCGGCGCACCGCTTGAAAATTCCATTATTGTGATCGAAGGAAATCGTATTAGTGCTGTCGGTGCTCAAGGAGACGTCGAAATCCCGAACGGAGCCGAAATCGCAGACGCTAGCGGCAAGTTTATTCTTCCCGGTCTGATCGATGGCAAGTCTAATTGGAATTTTCAGTATGGCGAGGCCTATCTCAATTGGGGTGTTACCTCAGCCATTGTCTCCGGTGGTCGCAACGACCAAGGTATTGCCGACCGAGATGCCATCAATCATGGAATTTTTTCTGGGCCACGACTTTTTCAGGCGGTTTTGGGTATTCGTGGCCCGGGCCCGGGTCTCGATGTCCGCCAAAGCTACGAACCGGGTGCGGGTGTCATCACGCCTTATTCTCCGGAAGATAGCCGTCGATACACGCGCGAAATCATTGCGGCTGGTGCGGATTTTATCGTTATTGCGGACGGCAATGGCCCCATTAATCTTTGGCGGCCCGTCGTCGAAGAGGCCCATGCCGCGGGACTAGCCGTCTCTTGCCGTTGTATGGGCCCGCAAATGCGCGGGCTGGAAGCAGCAGAAATTGGCGTCGATGTGATGGTCCATTTCGGCAATATTGGCGCATCGATTACCACCGACCCGGTAAGATGGGCCAATGCCGGCAACAACGCTGGCGGTGGACCCGAGCCCGTTGGCGCCTCCGACCCCTTCGCAACGATGGATGAAGCGCAGGTTCCTGAGGCCATTCAATTGTTGATCGAGAACAATGCTTATTTGTCTCCAGAATTTGTTGCGCTTGATCGTGGGTTTTATTCCAGTGCCGCTCGCGTGCGCGAAGAAGACCATGCACTCTTTGAAGATCCGAATTTACGCGCTTATTATTCAGAAGCCGCATTTTTTGATCTGTTCGATAATGTGCGTCCGCCAGAAGAATATCTCTCGGCTGAAACGATCGTCGAGCGCGGTGCAGCTTTTCTCAATAAAGCTGAATTCACGCGCCGGTTCGTCGAGGCAGGCGGAAAGATTGTTGCTGCGTCCGATATATCTCAGGCGGCGCCCGGCTTAGGCTTGCATCAAGAAATGGCGATTATGCAGGAAGATGTCCGAATGGGTCAGATGAAAATTATCCAGGCAGCCACCAAATGGAACGCAGATGCCCATCGGCTTGGTGATGTTGGCTCTATCGAAGTTGGAAAATTCGCTGACCTTCTGATTGTCAATGCTAACCCGCTCGAAGATATTATGAATACACGCGACATCTATATGGTGATTAAGGATGGCGATGTTTGGGAGTTTGGTTACAACCCGGATTATGGTGGGCGTCTATTTGCCAATTCACTTCTTAGCGATGATCGCTCGGTCATCGAAGGCAGTGATTGGGCTGAAGCTGTGCGCGGGTCCATTAATGGCCGTGATGTGTTGCCCAAGGGAGCACCTGCTCCTGACCCACGAATAGCACCGACACCTGTGATCGATGCAATCATGCCGCGTACGATTGCACAGAATTCACTAGAAACAATTGTGACAATTCACGGCGTTAGCTTTGTTCAGCGAAGCAAAGCCTTTATCGATGAAACGGAGCTTCCAACTGAAATCGTTGGCAATGACGTCATTCGCGTCACATTGTCGGAAGAACTTTTGGCTGAAGCAGGAAAGTTAAAATTAGTGGTGAGAAACCCATCCCCTATTTCCAATCCCGTATGGGGGGACACTTCAAATGCCGCGTATATTTTGGTGCCGTTTGAATTCACCGCGACTTGGTTTTCCAAAGTTCACGATGAATCCCAATATGTTGAGTAGCGGATTGGGTGCCGTAGGCTTCGAAAAAATTTGGTTTCTCTGGAGAGCAACGTCTTCTCGCCAAGTTTCGGGGGCAAAGAATGATGGGGTTGAGGTGCTATTGTAATGCGAAGTAAGAGACATATATGACCGACACAGAGAAAACTGATGGTGTGGGCAAAACAAATGGCTCGGGTACAGGCACCGCAATCGTCGACCCGGTGGAAGAGGCGCTCAACGCGCTTCGCAGCTCTGCGATGGCCGGTGAGATTGAGGCAAAAACCGAGTTAGGCCAGCGCCTCTTGGGCGAGCCACGCCATCCCAACGATCTCATTGAAGGCGCGGCGGTGACCGTCTCTGCTGCCAGTGATGGTAGTGGGGAGGACGCTTACCGCGCTGCAGTACTTGCCGCAGGTGCGATTTCTATGCCGCGCAATTGGGAAACTGCTTTGGTCTATTGCCGCCGTGCTGCCGAACTTGGTTATCGACCCGCCCAAACCGAGCTTGCCGAGCTAAGCGGTGATCAAGAATTGGCGGCGCGCGCATTGAGTGGTGAAGACTCTGCCAGCGATATTTGGGCTCAGCTATGTGATAGTGTCAACTTAATGGCGCACATGACGCCGCCGACTATGAAATCGATAAGTCTTAATCCCCGGATTGCAACCGTTGAGAATTTTTTGGCACCCGAGATTTGCGCTGCACTTGTTGAAATGGCGCGCGCGCGGCTCGAGCCACTAGGGATAGAGGGTGATGAGTCGGTTGGAGTTGATGTGGCTGGTGTGATGCGCCTTAGCGCGACAGACTTGTCGTTACAATTGATATTGCTTCTTGATCGGATCATGGAACTAGTGGGCCTACCGCATCGTGGCCTTGAACAGCCTGCCATTATTCGATTTACCGGCGGTAAGGACTATCCTGCCCATGTCGATTATCTTGATCCAGCCGATCCTGAGCGTGCTGAGATGATCATGAACACCGGGCAGCGTGCCGTCACATTTCTTATCTTTCTCAATGATGATTTTGCCGGCGGTGAGACCGACTTCCCGTCTATTCCACTGCAGTTTAAAGCAAAAAAAGGTGATGCACTCTTTTGGTGGAATACCAATAATGACGGTGTGCCGATGCCTGCGACACTCAATGGGAATTGTGCGGTGACGGAAGGCGAGAAATGGGTGTTCTCTCAGTCGATCTGCGTGCCTATGCAGCGGGTTGATCAACCCCCACCTACTACCAATACTCTTTCATAGATGAATGAAACGACCGCACTTTCGCGCGAAGCGATCGAAAAAAGCGCTCAAGACGGCCATGCCGAGTCGCAAATCGAGTTATCACTTCGTTTAGAGGCAGAGGGGCGCAGCGATCTTTCAATTGACTGGCTTCGGCGTGCGGTGGAGGGTGGGAGCCTACGCGCCAAAACGCTGCTGGCAAAATGTTTTCTTACAAAACAACCCTATGAAGTTGATGAAGGTTTGGCATTACTTTTTGCTGCCTCTGATGGTGGTGACGGAGAAGCTGCCCATACCGCTGCGATTATGCATGCCAGCGCATTTGGCGTTGAGCGTGATTGGGACCGTGCATTTGACTATTTACAACACTCAGCGGAACTAGGCTTCGTACCCTCTCGTAAAGAGTTACTGTTTTTGGCAGGCGCCCCCCCAGCCGACGAACATGTGGCATCAGAGCTTTGGAAAGAGCTGCGTGATTCGGTGGATATCAATGCTTGGATCACCGCCCCACGCCCCAAATGGGCTCAGAAGAGTCCTCGTATTTTTGTTATTGAGAAATTTGCTTCTCCGGAAGTTTGCGATTGGCTCATCGACCGCGCCAAACCCCATCTTGTTGACGCACGAACTATTGATCCACAGACCGACCTTCTCGGCGCTGATCAAGGGACTACGAATTCGATGGTGACGTTTGATTTATTTAGAATGGATATGATTTTTTCCATTATGTGGGCCAGGATAACTAGTGTTACCGGCATTTCTTCCGGTGCTGAGGCACCTAACATCCTTCATCACGCGGTTGGTGAATCTTATGAACCGCATTTCGATTATATTGAGAATGAATCCGGCGCGGCCCCTGATTATACGCAAGGAGCGCAGCGCGTGGTGACGTTTCTCCTCTACTTGAACGATGATTATGAGGGGGGAGGAACGGAATTCCCCCTTGCAAATTGGGGACATAGAGGCCGTAAGGGCGACGCTATGTATTTTTGGAATGTCGATGCACGTGGCTCACCGGACCGGCTTTCGATGCATACCGGAACTGCGCCGTCCAAAGGCGAAAAATGGGTTCTTTCACAATGGATACTGGGTCGGCTCGCTCAAGGATGATTCTGACTGCAGGTGTTTTGCTTTGTGGCTATGAACAACAGATACGAAAAGCCAAAGCTTATCCTATCACACGCCTGTCTTTTATCGGGAAGGCTGCTAAAAATTCCGGCACCATGTTGAGCCCATGACAATCCAGCCTTGTGCTACTACTATAGAATTGCTTTTCCAGGAGCGTGCGAGCGACATGAAAAAACTAGCCCTAGCGTCAGCTATGTTTTTGTTCTCGGCATCGATGGTTTCCGCTCATCATTCGGGGGCCATGTATGACGACAACACAACGGTGGAAACCGAGGCTACAGTGACGGGTTTTGAATGGACCAATCCACATGCCTGGATTCAACTTTCTTATGAAGATGAAACCGGTGCGATGCAGGATGTCGATCTTGAGCTTGGCTCGCCAGTTCAATTGGTTCGCCAGGGTTGGCGTCCGCGCACCGTAGGGCCTGGGGAAAATGTCACCGTCCGCTTTCATCCGCATAAGGATGGCGTGAATTCAGGACTGCTCGTCACCATCGATCTTCCCGACGGGCAGACGCTCACTTCGGATTAGACGGGCGTTTAAGCGATAACGATAAGCCAGGCCTAAATTTCCGTCTGCGATCCTAATTCTACCACGCGACTTGGCGGTAGCCGGTAGAATTGGGCTGCATCCAGCGCCGAGGCATAGAGTCGGATAAATAACTTCGCTCGCCATTTGCTCATAGACGAGCGCCGTGCCGGCACCAAAGTTTGGCGCCGGACAAAAAAGGTTGTTGTTTCTAAATCGACGGCAAGGCCGAATGCACGAGCTTTTTCCAGGGCATTTGGGACTTCAGGACTCTGAAGGAATCCGTAATGTGCTTCCATTGTGAAGAAGCCTTTGCCCAACTTTTCGACATTGATACGCTTATTTTCCGGCACGAAGGGATAGTCGGCCACATCGACGCGAAGAAGCACCACACGCTCATGCAGAACTTGGTTATGTTTCAGATTATGAAGAAGGGCGCTGGGAACTTCGTCAAGGCGTGGAGTTATAAAGACGGCGGTTCCTGAAACGCGTATGGGCGTCTTGTCGGCGCGTTCCAAGAATTGTTCCATCGAAAGGCCGCTGCCATAAGTCTTATCAATAAGCACACGGCGGCCGGAGCGCCAAACATACATGATGAATACAGTCGCCAGCGCAATGAAAATTGGAACGATGCCGCCTTGGAAGAACTTCACTGACACTGTTGCAGTGAAGAACGAAATATCGATTAGCGCAAAAATGCCGAAAACGATGATGATACTACGCATTTTCCAATTCCACTGCTTCGCAGCGACAATTGCTGCAAGCGTTGTCGTAATGACCATGACGCCGGTTACCGCAACGCCATAGGCTGATGCCACGGCGTCGGGCGTGCGCAGCATGATGACAATGGCAACCACGCCAATCATCATCAGCGTATTGGCGCGGGGTAGAAAAATCTGACCAAAGTCTAATGCCGAGGTGTGGCGGATTTCCATACGTGGCATTTGCCCCAGCTGCACTGCTTGACGCGTGATCGAATAGACGCCGGAGATCATCGCCTGACTGGCAATCACGGCGGCAATCGTTGCAAGACCGACAAGCGCGTAATGGAACGATTCCGGCGCAAGCGCGAAGAAGGGGTGTTCGAGATTTGCAGGATCACGCAAGATCGCTGCGGCTTGGCCGAAGTAGTTTAGGACAAGGGCAGGCAGGGCAACGCCAAGCCATGCGTAACGAATAGGTTGGGGTCCAAAATGGCCCATATCGGCGTAAAGCGACTCCACGCCGGTGACGCAAAGGACGATGGCGCCCAGCGCAAAAAAAGCGACCCCTGGAGCATCCACAAACATCCGAAATCCGTAATAGGGGTTGAGCGCTTGAAGGACGCTTGGAAACTCCATGATTGCGTTCAGTCCAAGCACCGCCAGTGTAGCAAACCAGATCACCATGACGGGCCCGAATATGCGTCCAATCTTTGCAGTGCCGCGGCTCTGGATCGAAAATAATCCAATTATGATAAGCAGACTTAACGGGAGAACCCACATGCCTAATGCTGGTTCTTCCACGCGCAGTCCATCCACAGCGCTCAATACCGAGATGGCGGGGGTAAGTAATGCTTCACCATAAAAAAGACCCAGACCAATTCCAGCAATACCTGCTATGGCAGATTTAAAATAGCGCGGCATGTTCGGCGAGCGATGCGCCAATGCGGCGAGCGCCAGCACACCGCCTTCGCCTTTATTGTTCGCACGCATCATCACAGTGATATATTTTCCCGTGACGACGATCAGCAGCGCCCAAAAAATAAGCGAGATGGAACCCATGACTGCCATTTCCAACGGCATAGCGTCGCTTGTCGCAAGAACGGATTGGCGAATGGCATAAAGCGGGCTGGTACCGATGTCGCCATAGACAACGCCCAATGCAGCAAGAGTTAGTGCGGCACGCCGAAGCGCCTTCTGTTTTTCTGCGCCATTACCGTTCTTATGGCTATGACGGATCGTGTCACGATTGGCGTGACCATTGCCGCGCGCATGCGAAGCGGAAGTGCTGTTACCGTTTCCATTTGGAAGATCGGTGGGCGTGTTGGAATCTGTCACTGGGGCTTGCGCTTTGAGGCCATCCGGTAAAGGCTGGATATGAGATATCTAGCCGCTATTGTTAGCGAACTCCGTTTGATCAGGCGGCGGAAGATACGCCCCTAAACTTGGTGATTGAAGGGGGCGAGACAGAATGGCGCACCATCTTGTAAGATACTGATATATATATATAATTTATCATAGTTGTGGGTCTGCGGAGTTTTTAAATGTCTTTTGATAGAAATAGCTTCATTTTTAGCATTGCTTTAGTCCTCTGCGGGGCTCTCGGGATGAGCCCTTATTCGGCATTCGCACAGAGTTTTCCGACCCAACCGATCCGCCTGGTGGTGCCCTTTGCGGCAGGCGGAACCACTGACTTAACTGCACGTATTCTAGCTGAGCGATTGGGCGTTGAACTTGGTCAGCAAGTTGTCGTCGAGAATATCGATGGTGCGGGCGGCACGGTGGGCTCGGAAAGCGTTGCGCGCGCTAGGCCCGATGGTTACACGCTGATCCTGCACGTTGCTTCTACGAGCGCGATTAATCCTTACCTCTATCCAAATCTTTCTTTTGACATGCGCGAAGATTTTGAACCGGTTGCACTGATGACGCGGATTCCAAACATCTTCCTTGTTCGTAAAGATTTTCCCGCTGACACCGTAGAAGAGTTTGTTGCCATAGCGCACGAAAATCCTGGCTATTACAATTATGGCTCATCGGGTAACGGCACTGTGTTGCATCTTTCCGGTGCGCTATTTGCTAAAGAGGCGGGTATCGACATTGTGCACATTCCTTATCGCGGTGCGGGGCCGGCGATGAATGATCTCATATCTGGTGTTATCGATATCTTGTTCGATAATTTGCCTACTGGCTTCGTTCAGATGAATGCGGGTAATGTTAAAGCCCTTGCAATCACTACCGTTCAGCGCAGTTCAACGGTTCCCGATCTGCCAAGTGTAGCCGAGAGCGGCTATCCTAATTACGATAGTTTTTCCTGGTCGGCGATCTATGCACCGGCTGGAACGCCCGATGCAATTATTACGATTCTATCTGAGGCTGCGATAGCCACAGCTAACAATCCGGAAACTGCAGCGCGTCTTAACGGCCTTGGGGCCGAAGTAGTTGGCTCAACGCCTGAAGAACTGGCAGAGTTTCGCGATGAAATGCTGGACTATTGGGGTCCGATTGTTGCTGATTCTGGCGCCCGTGTTGAATAGCGAAACTTAAAAGCATGAGTAGAAGCGCTATTCTTTTAGCCGGTTTGATAGTGTTGCTTAACGATAGTGCTGGTGCACAAGAATACCCTAACCAACCGATACGACTTATTGTTCCCTTTGCTGCCGGTGGCACCACTGACTTAACCGGCCGCATAATCGCGGAGCGATTGGGCACCGAGCTTGGCCAACAAGTCGTGGTTGAGAACATTGACGGTGCGGGTGGTACGGTAGGTGCGGAAGCAGCAGCTCGCGCGCGTCCCGACGGTTACAGTTTGATCCTCCATGTCGCCTCGACAAGTGCGATCAACCCATTCCTCTATACCAATAATTCTCTTGACATACGCGAAGACTTTGAACCGGTTTCACTGATGACGCGCGCACCGCTCATCTTGCTTGCGCGCAAGAGCTTTCCTGCCCAGACGGTTGAGGATTTTATTACATTGTCCAGACAAAATCCGGGCCAATTTAATTATGGCTCGTCGGGCAACGGGACAATAGCACATTTATCTGGTGCGCTTTTAGAGCGTGAGACTGGAATAGACATTGTCCATATACCTTACCGCGGCGGCGGTCCGGCGATGAACGATCTGATTGCAGGGGTAATTGATATTCTCATCGATAATCTGCCAACGGGTCTTGTTCAGGTGTATGCGGGCAACGTCAAAGCGCTTGCAATAACATCCACAACACGCAGTGTGGCGCTTCCCGATCTTCCGACCCTCGCTGAGAGTGGTTATCCGAACTACAACACCTATTCCTGGGGAGCGATCTACGCACCTAAAGGCACGCCCCGTTTGATCATTGATATTTTGGCTGAGGCCGCTATTGCAACTGCGCGCGATCCAGAAACCATCGTGCGTTTGGAGGGTTTAGGCTCCGAAGTCATTGGTACAACTCCCAATGAGTTAGCGATATTCCGTGACGAGATGCTTGATTATTGGGGTCCTATCGTAGCGGCCTCCGGCGCGCGGATTGAGTAATCAAAGTGCGCAAACACGCTCATTCTTGAATCGCCTTGTTTTTCACTCGCGTAAAGCGTGGCATTAGCCCGGCAACAAGCATCGCACCAGTCAAAAGCAAAAACATCAGCGCCATGGGATGCTCGATAAAGGTGATCGGATCGCCGCGTGAGAGGAGTAATGCACGTCGCAGATTTTCTTCCATCGGCGCGCCCAAGACATAGGCCAATACCAGCGGCATGGGCTCGAAGCCCAGTTTCTTTAATACGTAACCGATTACGCCGAAAAATGCGGTGAGAAGAACATCAAACGCCGAATAACTCACCGCGTAGGAGCCAATACAGCAAAATAGGACAATGGCCGGAAACAAAAATCGATAGGGAATATCAAGCACGCGCACCCAAAGACCGATCAGCGGTAAATTGATAACCAAAAGCATCACATTGCCCAGCCACATGCTGACCACCAAGCCCCAAAAAAGGTTGGGATTTGATGTGATCACTTGCGGGCCCGGTGTAATGCCGTGAATGACCAGAGCACCTATCATCATCGCTGTCACAGCATTGGACGGAATGCCAAGGGTGAGCATTGGGATGAAGGCTGTCTGCGCCCCGGCATTATTTGCCGATTCAGGCCCGGCGACACCTTCGATCGCGCCCTTGCCAAATTGATCGGGATGTTTGGTTAGGCGCTTTTCGGCAAGATATGACGCAAAAGCGCCTAAAATATTTCCGCTTCCCGGCAACAGTCCCAGCACCGCGCCTATCCCGGTACCGCGAAACACCGCCGGCAAGGCGCGGCGCCAGCTCTCCCGCGAGATACGTAAATTACTGACCTTTCCTGAAAGTCCTGCCCGACTGTCTGTGAGTTTTTCCAAATTCACTGCGATTTCGGCAATACCGAAGAGCCCCATCGCGAGCGGCACCACGCCTATCCCATCGGCGAGCATCGGGAAGCCCATGGTGTAGCGCAGCGCCCCCGAGGTGACATCCGTGCCAACAAGAGAAAAGAGAACGCCCAAGAGCACCATGGCGATACCCTTCAGCATCGGGCCCTGGGTGAGCGCTGTTGCTACCACTAGCCCCATAAGCATCAGCGCAAAATAATCGGTGGGATGAAAGCTCTGAGCAAAATAGGAGAGCGGCGGTGCGCCGATAGCGATGATCAGCGTCGCCGCAGTGCCGGCGATGAACGAGCCGATTGCGGCAATCGCAAGCGCTTCACCGGCGCGGCCCTGGCGTGCCATAGCGTGGCCATCAATCGTCGTCACAACGCTAGAAATCTCGCCCGGCAGATTGAGTAACACCGCGGTCAGTGAGCCGCCATATTGTGCGCCGTAATAGATTCCAGCCAGCATGATAAGCGCGCCAGTGGGATCAAGCTGAAAAGTAATGGGCAGCAAAATTGCGATGGTGGCAATAGGTCCGACACCAGGAAGCGCACCGACTAGCGTTCCCAAAAACGCCCCGACAAAACAAAGCCAGATGTTCTGCAAACTAAAGGCTACAGAAAATCCTAGGCCCAAATTGGAAAAGAGATCGCCCATAATCGACTATTTAATTTCGAGGCCAAATATTGATTGGCACTTCCAAAAGTACGACAAAAAGAAGCGCAGACACGGCAGCAAGGATAGCAGCAAAGATGATGGTTTGAGTCAGGTGCGTTTGCTTGATTCCAAAGCTCGAGATCAATACCCCCGCAAAGGCGGCGTTAATAAGTCCAGCGGGGCTGACGAGAAACGCAAACGCAGCGAAACCACAAATCAGCGCTGCCAGCGGGCGAATGGTTGGAAATTCTGGCAAGGATTCGCCGCCGCGCAAAGCACCTATTACAATCATAATCCCTACTAGTACCATGAGAATTCCAAGCCAAAATGGCAGGAAACCCGAACCCATCCGCTGGGGTGTACCGAAATTTAGATCCAGGGCAGCAATGCCCACCGCAATGCCGATGGAAAGGATAAAAATCCCCGCTGCGACATCACGCAGGCCAAGGCCTTTATGTTCTTGTTTTTCAGACTGCTCGCTCAAACTTGTCGACCCTTGATTTTTCGAGGCAATATATAGGGTGAAGTTAAGCGCGATGCACCCCATAGCTTGCTGCCATTCCTTACTCCAATGGCGGTGTGGATGGTCCGTTAATCTGTTAAGCTTGGATGCGCATTTTTACCAATTTGAGCAAGGGGGCCACCGTTACAGCATCGAGTTCGTTGAAAGTTACCACGCGCAACCTGCAATGAACATTTACTAATAGTAGGAAGGTCGAGATGAACCGCAGAGAATTTACAACCACTGGGATGGGCGCAGGCGTAGCGCTGAGCCTGCCGCGGGGCGCGCGCGCACAAAGCATTACCGCGCGGCAAATTCACGGGCAGCCCGAGACCAGCCATTTACATATCTATTTGACTAAGATCTGGAACAAGGTACGCGAGGAAACAAATGGGCGCCTAGATGTCACAGTTTTTCATCAAAACGGCGGCCTTGCTTTGGGTCCAAACGATATACTTGAAACATTGCAGTCGGGTGAGCTCGAATTTTACACTCTTAATGGAAATATTATTAGCGGCGCGCACCCGGTCACCGACATTCAGGGTATTCCGTTTGCGTTTCCTTCTGCAGAGCACGCCACGCGCCTTTGGGATGGCGAGCTCGGTGCTTATATGGCCGAAGAATTAGCGCCCACTGGTATTCGCCTAATTCCTTATGGTGGAA
>Ga0315338_1001820_pt1 | contig 23978 bp, 23 predicted proteins | sample ASW8metaG_FD_204518 | JGI IMG/M metagenome (GOLD analysis project Ga0315338, IMG submission 204518) | Ammonia-oxidizing marine archaeal communities from Monterey Bay, California, United States - ASW #8 | ecosystem: Environmental > Aquatic > Marine > Coastal | place: USA: California | collected... | reverse complement strand
CTTCGAAACAGACTCACCAGGTGATTGTAGCTTGAGCACGCGGGTCTGGTGCAGTGTTTGCGTTGTTCGTGGGTTCCGGCGCAGCGCCCGGGGAGCAAGCTGCGACGCGCGCGACGGTCGGAGGCATCGAATCTTGGCGACGGGCGACTCGCCGAACGAGGGTTCGGCATCACGCTATAATCCGCCGATGCATTCGACCATCGCCCCGCCGCTCGTGCGCTGTCGCGCTGAGGGTCTCAACACCATCGATGCCGACATGCTCTGCGCACCGGTCTTCCTACACGGCGACGCGCCCGACGCAGACGATGACGGGCACAACCTCGGGTCACTGGATCTCGCCCTCGGCGGTGCCCTCCGCCGAGCCCGGGCGTCGGGTGAGTGCACGGGCAAGCTCCACGAACGGTTTCTCACCGATGTGATGGACACGACGTGGCGCACCCGACGGGTCTTGCTGGTGGGCGCCGGCCCGCGCGACCGCTATGACACGGCGGTGGCACGGGCCGTGGCCGCCACTGCGGGGATGGCCGCGCGGGAACGGGCCGTCACCCGACTCGTCGTCTGGTGTCCACCCCGGTGCCAGGCGCCCGGTATCACGCAAGCCGTGGTCGAGGGTGTCCTGCTGGGCGCATTTCGCGACACGCGGTTTAAGACCCGGGACACCGGAACGTCTCCACTGCGCGAGTTGACCGTCGCACTCAATGGTTCCGTGGACCAGCAGGACCAGACGGACGCTGAGCGCGGCGCCATCATGGCCGAGTGTTCGAACCTGGCTCGGGAACTGGCCAATGAGCCGGGCAACCTGTTTACGCCGCGGGTGTTCGCTGACCGAGCCATCGAGTTGGTCAACGGTCCCCGGACGACGGTAGAGATTCTGGACGAGGCAGCGATTGCGTCGCAGGGGATGGGCCTCCTGCAAGGGGTTGCCCAAGGTAGCGACGAGCCACCGCGCGTCATCGTGATGCGGTACGAACCGGAGGACGCGGTGCCGGGCCCGGTGCTTGCGCTGGTGGGTAAAGGGGTTACCTTCGACACCGGCGGTATTTCCATCAAGCCGGCCGCGGCCATGGACCTGATGAAGCGGGACATGGCCGGGGGAGCGGCCGTCCTGTGCGCGATGCGGGCGATCGGACAACTGGCGCCTCCGATACGCGTCATCGGTATCGTGCCGGCCGCGGAGAATATGCCGGATGGGCGCGCGATCCGCCCGGGAGACGTGCTCACCGCGGCCAACGGCATGAGCGTTGAGGTGCTGAACACCGACGCCGAAGGGCGGCTGTTACTGGCGGATGCCTTGACCCTGGCCCAGCGGTTGGGCGCCACCCATCTGGTCGACATCGCCACCTTGACAGGGGCGGTGGTCATCGCACTGGGCCACCATGCCAGCGGCCTCGTCGGCGTGCCGCCAGCATGGGTTGACACGGTCCGTTCGGCGGCCGATGCAACGGGGGAACCGGTGTGGCCCCTCCCGGCACTCGACGCCTACGCCACGCAACTCAAGAGCGAAACGGCGGACCTGGCGAACATCGGCGGACGAGCCGCCGGGGCTGTCACCGCCGCCATGTTTCTGAAGGCATTTTCGGGCGGACTCCCGTGGGCCCATCTCGACATCGCGGGCACCGCGTGGTACGAGGAAGCGAGCCCCTCTCACCCCAAGGGAGCGAGCGGAGTCGGCGTGCGTATGCTGACGGAGTTAGCGGTTACGTTGGCGAAAGGCGTCGATCTGGGGTAAAGGCCAGAACAGGGCTATAGTAGTATCAACCTGTGCTCCAAGAGCCTATAAGCCCAATCATCGTCGAAGTCGCTTCCGCGCCGCCGGCGACCGAGGGAATCACCGTCGTGGACGTGCTGATGGGCGCCTTTGGCTTTATCGGAGCGCTCGCGGGGGTTGCGATTGCCCTGGCCGTCTTGTTCGCCGGTGCCCTGATCATGCTGAGAGACCGGCGCGCGTCACGTCCGGATGGGGCGGAGCCGTCCGCCACCACCCTGCACCTTCACTCCAACTGAGGTTTTCCGACGAGGCGCCCATCTGTCGGCATTGCTTCGTTGGTCCCAGCCCGCCTGATTGCTCCCTCCTTCCGCCTGGCCAGATAGACGCCTTGTCGGAAAACCTTCGGTGCGTCGCGAGGCAGAGAAGGTCCACCTTCGGCGTCGCTTCCTCATCTGTGACGCCGCGGCGCGCACGCGCGCGCCGCGCGGTCGCGGACTGGGGCATTCGGGGTCCCCGCGGAGTGGTCGCGTAGGGTTCGGGGCGCCAGGGAACCTTAGTTGTCGTTCGCCGCGAGGCGGTCGATCGGGGTCAGTGACGTCTGATACTCGACGATGGATGAAAACAGGGCGTCGGCGATCTGATTCCGGTATTCGGCGGTCGCGAGATACGCCGCTGATTCATCGTTGCTCAGGAACGAGATCTCGGTCAGGACGCTGGGCATCGTGGCCCCGATCAGCACCATGAAGGGGGCCTGCTTCACCCCCAGGTCCTGAACGTCCGGGCGGGCTTCTCGCACTCCCGCCATCAGATTCCGTTGCACGAGTGCGGCCAGGGCGCGCGACTCGTTGGCCTTATTGTCCATGGCGATGGCGCGCACCAGGTCGGGGAGGTCGTGCATGTGCTCGCCAGACGCCGCATTCTCGCGCGCTACCACCGCCTGCGCGGTCGGATCGGTCGCGAAATCAAGGTGATACGTTTCGATCCCACGCAGCGCGGGGTCGTCCGAGGAGTTTGCGTGGATCGACAGAAACAGGTCCGCCTCGACCCGGTTCGCCAGGTCCGTGCGGGCTCGGAGCGCCACATAAACGTCTCCTCGTCGGGTCATGACGACCTCGACACCCTCCGCCAACAGCTTCGTTTCGAGTCGTTCCGCGATATCGAGCACCACCGCGGCCTCGGACAGGTTATCGGAACGCGCTCCTGGGTCATATCCTCCGTGGCCAGGATCGATGACGACTCGTGACACCCCAAGCCCGAGCTGACGACCGAGCGAGTAGACGTCATCGTTGTTCGTGTTCGGCGCGTCTGTGAGTACCGCCCCCGGCGAGGCCGCGCCCAGCTCGGAGGCCATCGGGTCGCGACGGACACGCGGTAGCTCGATGGGCGAGTCGATACGCGGGGATTCGAGCAGGCTCTCCATCGATATCGGATCGGTCGGGACGTCGTCAGCCACCCTCGCCAGAACGGCTACGATGTCGACCTTGCCCGCGGCTGGTGTCACGCCCGCGGCGAGCGTCGATGGTGGGGAGCCAAGCTCGGGATACATAAGGTCATGCAGGCGGGGCCACGCAAGCTCGTCGGCAGGGGGTACCGCGTCATGGCTGACGAGGGCGGCGGTGGCCACATCTGTCGTTCCCCCCGTCCCTCCTGGAGCCGCCTCGGTGGCCAGCCCCTCCTCAGGCTCGTCCTCGGGCACGCTGGGCTCCGGCGCCGACGGCGAGGGGACGAGCGGTGCTTCCGACCATGCGGTCGGCATTCCCGACAAGTCCAGGCGGGTCACGAGGGATGGGTCAACCAGGGGCGTCTCGATGGCCGCCCCCGTATCCACGACCGGCTCCACTGGTTCGACCACGCGCTGGACCTTCGGCAGGAGCACCGGTTCCACCGGGAATTCAACCGATAGAACCTCCTCCAGTATCGGTAGGTCGTCAACCCACGCGTCGGGCGCTGGCACCAAGTTGGTCGTCAGAGAGTCCACCGGTGGCGTGGCGTCGGCGGGACCCGGTGCCCCCGCCGTCCCGGCGGCGAACTCCGGCAGGCGCACTGAATCCACGACGAGGCGATAGGGATTATAGAGCGCGTACACGCTGTAGGACTCGACGCCTTCCAGATCGAGCACCACCCGTGTGGTCTGCTCGGGATGGCGGCCGAGGCGAATTTTGCGGATGACGTCGCCGTCATCGAAGGGCAGGGTCGCGTTCAGCAACCCCGGCACGGCATCGGTCCCGTCGAGGTCAAAATACAATCGAGCCGGGCCGTCCAGGTGGTCGCTGACGTAGGGCACCTCGTCCTCGAGCTCGAGTGTGACCCGGACCACATCAGACAACGTTTCACGGGCCACCGACAGAAGGCTCACCGCACCGACGCCGACGGGTTTCGACGAGTCCGGTGGAAGAGGTGGTGCCAGCGCGGCTAGGCGCGTGGGCACGCGCGGAACCAGCGAACTTGACGGATATTCGCTGACGAGCAACTGCAGCAGCCGCTGACCGCGCTGCTGGTCGGCCCGCTCGCGGTACCGCTCGAACGCCTCGAGTGCTAGGCCCGCCGCCTGCCAGAGGGCGTTGTCGCTGAACCCACTGCGCGGGTATTGCCGGACGAGGTCCTCATAGCGCTCGATACCGCTCCGCAGTTGCGCCAAGCTCACGGGCGTGTCGGCCGGCGCGCGTAGGGCGCGCTCGTGCGACAGCGCCTCGGTGTAGATATCACCGGGGGGCGCGCCGCGCATGGGCGACGTAGCCACTAGCGAGTAGAGTAGGAGCAGGAGTGGAAATAGAGGCGCACTGCCCCGTCTCGTAGGCAATGGTCGGGTCATTGGCTGTTCTTCCATGAGAAAGCGGACCGATGTAGCCCGTGTATCGGCCGCCGCCATGTATAGCTGTAAAGGGTTTCGGCCAGAACTGCGCAGCCAACGACAGGCCGCTACTAGCGCAGCTGGAGGTCGACCTGCTCGAAGTAGTCGGCGCCGACAAGCACTTCGCGTGGCTTACTCCCGGTGCTGGCAGAGACCAGGCCGTCGGCTTCCATCATGTCGACGAGACGAGCCGCGCGGCTGAAACCGATACGGAGCCGCCGCTGCAGGTAGGAGATGGATGCTTGACCGGCGGCCACCACCAGGCGGGCAGCCTCGTCGTACAGATCGTCTTTGTCGAACGCCAGGGCATCGACCGACTTCTCTTCGGCCGTGATCGCCGTGTCATACATGGGTCGACCCTGCTTTCGCAGAAAGCCACACACCCGCGCCGTTTCCTGTTCGGAGATGTAGGGTCCATGTACCCGTATGACGCGAGACGATGCGGGGGGCAGATACAGCATGTCGCCACGGCCCAGCAGTTGCTCCGCGCCGTTGGCGTCGAGAATCGTTCTGGAGTCCACCTTGGACGACACCCGGAATCCGATCCGGGCGGGGAGGTTCGCTTTGATCAATCCGGTGATGACGTCCACTGACGGGCGTTGCGTCGCAAGAATCAGATGGATGCCGACGGCACGCGCCATCTGCGCCAAACGGGCGATGGACTCCTCGACTTCGTTCCCCACCAGCATCATCAGGTCGGCGAGTTCGTCGATCGCCAGGACGATCGCCGGTAACGTGGCCGGCACGTCATCCACCTTTCCGGACGGCGTAGGTTTCGCCGCGCGTGTCTTGGCCTGGGGCGCCTGCTTCAGATGCTCACGGATGTTGCGGTTGTATTGCTCGAGATTCCGCACCCCCGCCGCGGCCAACGTCTTGTAGCGTTCCTCCATCTCGTGCACGGCCCAACGCAACGCGTTCGCGGCCAGTTTCGGCTCCACGACCACGGGCGTCAGTAGGTGTGGAATGTCCTCGTACATTCCCAGCTCGAGCCGCTTGGGGTCGATCATGATGAATCGGACGTCGTCAGGCGTCGCCCGGTACAAGATGCTCGTGAGCATCGCATTCATCCCGACGCTCTTCCCGGTCCCGGTCGACCCGGCAATCAGGAGATGCGGCATGGTCGCCAGGTCGCTGGCCACCGGCTCGCCGTGGATGGTACGGCCCAAGGCGAGGGTTAGTTTCGAATTGGACTGCCGGTACGCCTCGGACTCGAGTATCTCGCGCAGCGAAATCGTTTCCCGGACCCGATTTGGAATCTGGATACCGACGGTCGACTTCCCAGGGAGACGCTCGATAAGCACGGACTCCGCCTGCATCGTCAGGCAGAGGTCGTCAGCTAGACCGGTCACCTTGCTGTACTTCACACCGGCGTCCGGCTTGAACTCGAAGGTCGTGACGACGGGCCCGGGGTGAATCTGCTCTACGGTGCCCTGCACGGAGAATTCCCGGCATTTGTCCTCGAGATGGCGCGCATTCTCCATCAGTTCCCGCTCGTTAAACTTGTGATGTGCCCGCGGCGGGTCCAGCAGCGACAAGGGCGGCAAGGCGAACGCCCCTTGGCGGCGTTCCGCAGGTGTGCGGGTGACCGGTTCCGGCAGCGGGAGCGGCACAGATTCCGGTCTGGTGTTCGCGATGCCCGACTCGGCCGCGCTGGCCCGCCGGCGCTCCCGCCGCTTTTTCTCGCGGGGCGGTGGACCGGCGCCTTTGGCCAGCACCTCCGTTCGCGCTGACGACGCGCCGGTCTTGTCCAGATGCTTGCGTAGCACCTGCTGGCGTTTGCGCGCCTTCCGGCGCTCGGTCCACCAGTCTTGGATGGAGCGGCTCATCCGGACCCCGCCCTGACTCACTTTAGCTCCCGTCGTGGTGAAGAGCAGCCCGAACGACACCTGGGTGGTAAGAATGAGAGCGAGAAAGAGCAAGGTGAGGATAACGATGAGCGAACCGGCGCGGTTGAAATATTCGGCGAGCATCGCGGCGAGCCCTCCCCCGACATAGCCGCCGGCTGGGAACGCCCGAGAATCCGGGAGCGTGGCACCAAATGCGAGACTCAAGAAGGATGCGGTACAACCGAGGGTCAGCGCAACGCCGATTGCCTTGGTGTACACGGCTTCTATCGATCGGCACCAGAAGTAGTGCCACGCCACAGCCGCTACGACGAGCGGTAACACGTAAGCGGAGAATCCGAGCACCTGATATGACAGTTCGGCCAGAAACGCACCCACCCGCCCGGCGAAATTCGCCGGGGGTTCCTGACCACCGGTGTTGAAAAACCAGACCGGGTCGGCTGCGTCATGGGTCGCGAGCGCGATCACCCAGAACAACGCCGCGGCGAACAGCGCCACGCCGAGAAACTCGCTTACCCGTCGAGAGAGTGCGGATCCACCCACGTGTCAGATCTCCAAGATGACCGGTAGAACGAGCGGTCGTCGGCCCGCCTGCTTGCGAAATACACGTTGCAGCTCGAGTCGCACATGCTCGGTGAGCGCGGCCGGATCGACTCGTTCGTCCGGACCGGCCGCGCGGATGACGTCTGCCGCCACCGCCGGCAACGACTGCAACAGCGTGCTGGTGCGTGCGTCGATCACCATGCCCCGCGTGACGACGTCCGGGGTGCCCTCGACGAGTCCGTCCAGGCTGAGTGTGATCACCGGAACCACCACGCCGTCGGCGGCCAGTTGACGACGCTGCCTCAACACGTCGGCGCCGACTTCCGCGGACCGTGTCCCGTCCATGAGGGCGCGACCGGTCGCAATGCGTCCCTCGATTCGCCCAGGGCCGGGCGCCAGGCGGATGACGTCTCCGTCTTCGGCCAGCAGCACGGTGGTGCGTCCGCCCGTCACGCGCGCGGCCATGCGGGCATGCTCAGCCAGATAGCGGTACTCGCCATGCATCGGGACAAAGTGGCGGGGCTTGACCAATGACAACATCAACTTGAGCTCTTCGGAGCTGCCATGACCGGAGACGTGGACCGGACGACGGTCCCCATCGACCAGTTGGGCGCCGCGACGCGCCACCTGGTCCATGACCCGCCCGATCGCGCGGCGGTTCCCCGGAATCGCCCGAGCGGAAAACACCACAACGTCGTTCGGTTCCAGCACGATGTGGCGATGACCGTCGACGGCGATCCGCGAGAGCGCCGCTCTCGGCTCGCCCTGCGACCCGGTTGTGACACATACGATGTCGCGGGCCGCGTAGTCTCCGATCTCACTTGCCCGAATCCGCAGCCCGGCGGGAAGTCGCAAGTGACCGAGTCGCTCGGCGATCTGGGTGTTTTGGACGACCCCGCGTCCGGCGAAGGCCAGCTTGCGGCCGTGCTGCGCGGCGAGATCCGCGACGATCTGGATCCGATGCAGGCTGGACGAAAATGCGGCCACCACGATCTTGCCGGTGGCGTGGCTGAAGACCTCATCCAGACCCGGGACGACGTCCTGCTCGGACCCGGTGTAGCCCGGGCGTTCGATATTCGTGCTGTCGCCGAACAGCGCCAGCACGCCGCTCCGTCCCAGCTCCGCGAAGCGCTGGACATCGAGCGGTTCACCGTCCAACGGCGTCTGGTCGAACTTGTAATCTCCCGTGTGTACGATGACCCCGGCCGGCGTGTGAATCGCAATCGCCACGCAGTCGGGGATACTATGGGTGACCCTGATGAACTCGAGCTCCATCGCCCCGGCCGTGATCGTGTCTCCGGGCGCGATCTCACGCAGGCGGTCGGCCGGGTCCAGCCCATGTTCTTCGAGTTTCGGACCGACCAGAGCCAGGGTGAGCGGCGTCCCGTAGACCGGACCGTCCAGGAGCGACCATACGTAGGGCAGTGCGCCGATGTGGTCCTCGTGTCCGTGCGTCAACACGACCGCGGTGAGCCGACCGACGCGCTCGGTCAGACCCTCGAGCCGGGGAATGACCAAGTCAACACCGGGCAGCTCCGGCCCCGGAAACATCGCCCCGGCATCGATGAGGATCGCCGTCTCCTCCCACACCACGAGCAGCATGTTCATCCCGAATTCACCGAGCCCGCCGAGTGGGATTACGTCGAGGACCGGCCCCGTCTCCGGGGGAATCGCTGATGTGGACATGGTGCTATCGCCTCGCGCCCGCCGACGGGCGCAAGAACACGCTAACTCGTCGCGACAAGGAAATTGCCGTCGCGCGTCAATCCGTCGGTCAATGACGGAGCACGACGAACACCGCCGGGGGGACCGGCGCCACCGTTCCTGCGGTGTCAAGCGCCTGGGTGCGCCTGGGGAAGGATAGCCGAAGTAAAAGACGAGGCCTACTCTAGCACAGGTCCCGCTTCAGCCAGGGCTTCAGACAACCGCGCCAACTCAGCCAGATGCAGCGTGGCCGGCCGTCGATCGGGCGCCACCCCGGCCCGCTCGAGCAGGACACGCGGCGCAACTGAGGACACTGACCGCGTGATCGGCGCGACGGCGTTGAGAACCATCTTGCGACGCTGTGTGAATAGGCTCCGCACTAGGCGGTCGAACAGCGCGGTATGACGAATCGGCACGGGAGAGGGCCGGAACGTCAACCTCACGACGGCCGACCGCACCTTCGGCGGCGGGCGAAACGCCCCGGGCGGCAGAGTGAGCACGCGCTCGACGTCGGCGACGAGTTGAATCAAGATCGCCAAGGGCCCGTAGTCTCGCGTGCCGGGACGCCCCGCGATCCGGTCGGCCACCTCGCGCTGGAGCATCAGGGTGGCATCGATGAAGCAGTCATCCCGGCGCTGCGCATCGACCAGTTGGCGAAGAATCGGGGCCGAGAGATTGTAGGGGATGTTACCGACGAGCCGGGCACTGGTCGTCGGCAGACCGGGTGCGGCCGCAATCAGAGCGGCCAGATCCTGGGCTAGGATGTCGCCGGTGACCACCTGCACCGCGGGCGGCAAGGACCCGGCCAGCGCGGCCGCCAGGGCTCGGTCAATCTCGACCGCCACCACGCGCGCTCCGGCCGCGACGATCGGTCGTGTCAATTCGCCCCGCCCCGCCCCGATCTCGAGGAAGAGCTCATCCGACCGCGGCTCGATCGTGGCAACCAACTTGGCGACCCAGGCCGCCTCAAGGAAATGTTGCCCGAATCGCTTCCGTATTGGCGGTTTCCAGGGACCTGTGTCAGGCACGCTGGCGCCAGTGGTGCTCTTCGATGTTCTCGATCTCTTCTTCGCTGAGTCCAAAATAGTGTCCGACTTCGTGGATCAGGGTTTCGCCGATGGTGGCCACAATCTCATCGTCGGTCTCGGACGCCTCCTCGATCGGCTCCCGAAACAGAAAAATTCTATCCGGAAGCACATTGCCGTGGTTCCATTGACGCTCCGGCAGCGGAATTCCTTCGTACAATCCGAACAGCGTGTCTGGCGGCTTGACCCCGAGGTGCTCAAGCACCTCGGGACCCGGCAAATCGTCGATGATGATCGCGATGTTGCGCATCGCGTCGCGAAATATCTGGGGAATGCGGGCAACCGCGTCGTCCGCGAGACGCGCGAACCGCTCATGCGTCATCGCTTTTTCTCGCCCACTCTGGGTCGGCGCGGCGAAGGCGCCGATGTAGAGCGGGTCGAGATGCTGTGCAGGCAGTCGCCTCGCGCCAGACAGCGACCACATTGCGGTCTGGGCTTGCAGATACGGCGGCCGTGGAGAATTAGCGTGTCAGATACCAGGGTCCAGCGTGCCGGCGGAATGGCGGCGCCCAACTGATGTTCCACGACGACGGGGTCGTTGGAGTGCGCGATGCCCAGCCGGTTGGCGACCCGGAGCACGTGACGGTCAACCGGCAGGCCCGGCACTCCCAGCGCGTGGCCAAGCACCACGTTGGCCGTCTTGCGGCCAACGCCCGGTAACGCCACCAGTGCCGTCAGATCCGCCGGAACCGCCCCTCCGTGACGATCCACCAAGGCCCGCGCCATACCGACAAGCGACCGAGACTTGGCGCGGAAGAAGCCGGTCGACCGTATCAGTTCCTCAAGATCCTCCGGCTCGACCCGCGCCAAGGCGACGGGCGTCGGGTATCGGTCGAACAACTCCGGCGTGACCTGGTTCACCCGCTCGTCCGTGCACTGCGCGGACAGGATCGTCGCCGCCAGAAGCTCGAACGCGTTACGAAACGTCAACTCGGTAAACGCCGCGGGATGATGCCGTTCGAGGTTGCGCAGTATTCGTCGAGTGATCGCGGATGAATGAGGCGTGGCCGGCATGGGCCGTCGCGTATGCACAACGCAATGCTACTCCCGGAACGTCCGCGGATTGGCGAAGGCGCGCGAGACTGCAGACTTTGAGTCGTCCGATCAGACGGCCACGCGATCGCGACCGTTCGTCTTGGCCTCATAAAGCTTCGCGTCGGCGAGGCCGAACTGCTCCTCAATGGAAGCCATTCCGACGTTCCAATCAGGCCGATGCTGAGCGTCGCCGTTAGTTTCGGCGCCACGTGAGTCCAGTCGTGTCGGGCGGCAAGCTTTCGGAGTCGGGCGGCGAGTCGCGCGGCATTGGCGGGGTCCGTCCCCGGGAAGGCAAGCGCGAACTTTTTGCCCCCGTAGCGACCCACGAGATAGATCTCGCTGATGTGGTCCTGGATGAGACACGCGATCTCTCGGAGGACCCCATCGCCGGTCACGTGTGAAAAGTCGTCGTTCATTTTCTTGAACTCGTCTATGTCGGCCATCCCCAGCGTCAGCCGGCGACCGTATCGTCGAGTCCGGGCGAACAGTAGTCTGCCTATTCATCGAACGCGCGGCGGTTGAGCAGTTGTGTCAGTCGGTCTCGGCGCTCAGTTCCTCCAGCATCGTGGCCTGTTTGCCGAGACGAGCGCGCGACTCGTCCAGTTCCTGGTACGCCGTCGGCAGGTCGGTGCTTATGTGGTTGAAGACGGCGGACAGGTGACCGATCTGATCGTCAGAGCGCACCGGCACAGACTGTCTGAGGTTCGTGACGCGCATCGCCTCGGTCGCTAGGGTGAGTTCTCGAATTGGAGCGGTGAATCGATTGCCGCACACGGAGCCGAGGGGAAGCGACAAGAGCGTGGCCATGAGAAGCGAGTAGAGCCACGAGTCTTCGGCCGCCGACAGGTAGCGCTCCTAGAGGTCAGTCAACACCGGCCTCTCGAGCGACACTGCTTGCGCGACCTTGTCCCCGTCCACGACGACCGGTTGTGCGTGTGCTAAACGCTCGGATGGGCTCACGACTCCAACCCGCTGTCGGCGAAGATTGAGCAGGACGACAACGGCCTGCTCGACCACAACGAAAGGTGGCGGGGCTCCACCGAAAGCGAACCGCCCGCGCACCGGCCCGGCACGTTCCCCGGTGGGAGCGGACGGCGACCCAGGCGGGTAACCTTCACTCTCCAATCTCGCCGGCAGGCCTGGAAACGACGCCCGGGTTCGCGCGTCGAATTCGAAAAACGTCTCAGCTTCCCTGGCGGATGTCCAGCTGCCATGAGCCTTGTAGTAGTTCGAGGCCTCGCTCGAGAACACCTCGACGGCTCGTTCCACGAGGAGGTCGTCGATTCGCTCGAGCAACACCCATCAGGCTGGCACTCCGGCGACAGCCATCGCCAGAAAGCTGCTCGCCAACAGTGCGGCCGTGAGTTTGGTGCGAAGTGACCTCTTCGTCAGGTCCTGGACGTGTTCTCTAATCGAGCACCCGACGCTCGCTCTATCGGACGATCGACGGGCCTGAGTTAGTGGGGATCTCTTGCCGAGTGGGACACGCTGGGTCACGACACAGCGACCGGGGGGGGGCGGGGCACAACCCCGCCTAAGGAGCACCCTAGTGCACGGCCGGCTTGTTCCAAGCCGGGCTGGCCCCGGACTCGGTGCAGGCGCGAAGGTGTTCCTGCAGCGCCTTGATGAGGTTCGGCACAAAGGCCATCGGCACGACCACGCGGGATCGAACCGGCGCTTTGAGCACCCGCTGGGCGCTGGCGTCACGAACCTCGTCCTCGGTCGGCGGTAGCACCTCGCAAAAGGTCAAGGTGAAGTCAAAGGGGGTGTGCGAGATCGCACAGAAGTTCGCGTAGGTCCGGGGCTCGCTGGAGGCCTCGTCCGGCACAATCGTGAAGTTGATCTGCTTGCGCTCATTCATGACTAATATCTTCGCATGACCCCGACAACTACCCCTTGCACAACGACCGAGTCGGCAGACACGACGATGGGCGCGACCGCGTCGTTAGCCGGCTGCAGGCGGATGTGGCCATCCTCGCGGTAGAACTTTTTCAAGGTGACGTCCGAGCCATCGAGAAGCGCGATGACCATTTCACCGTTGCGCGCCACTTGGCGATCCTCGACCACCACCAGATCCCCATCGCGGATCTGCTCATCGATCATCGAATCGCCTCGCACGCGGAGGGCGTAGGTGTCTCGCGCGCCGCAGATGTCCTCGGGCACGGCCACGGTCTCCGTACTGACCACCGCTTCGATGGGCACACCGGCTGCGACATAGCCCAGTAGCGGCAGGTCGAGCGCCCGGGCGCCCATACGGGTTGGCACGAGCTCGACCGATCGACTCCGATTCCAGGCCCGGCGGATAAAGCCCTTGTCTTGGAGATTGGTCAGATGCTTGTGAACCGTCGCCAGCGAAGACAGGCCGAATTGCTGACCAATCTCCTCAAGGCTCGGTGCGTAGCCGTGCTCCCCGATGAAGTCGTTCAAGTAATCCAAGATCTCTCGTTGGCGCTTCGTGAGCGGTTGCATCCGACCTCCTTGCCTGGGCGCGGTGTCCGCGCGGCACGCGAAACCGATTCTATGCAAAGAAAAGGCGAAGGTCAATCAGCTTTGCTACCATCGCCGTCGTGGACATGCCAGTGCGACTCGCCAAGACGGAATCGGCACCGTTCGACGTCGTTGGAATCGGCGTCAATACGGTCGACCTGGTAGCGGTGGTCGATGACTATCCGGCCCCCGACAGCAAGCGCCGGGTTCGGTCGTACGCCGAGTTCCCTGGCGGAGAAACGGCCACGGCGCTGGCGGCCTGCGCTCGACTCGGCTGGCGCACCCGCTACGTCGGACGATTCGGCAGCGACGAACGCGGCCGGGCGGCCCGCGCCGCGCTCGAGCGTGACGGCGTGGATCTGTCTGCGTGCGATACCGCCGCAGCGCCCCAGTCCGTCTCGCTCATCGTGGTTGACGACCAGGGCCGCCGCACCGTGTTGTGGAGCCGGGAGTCCGCGCTGGATCTGGCAACCGCCGACCTTACCCCAGCGGTGGTGGCGGCCGGGCGTGTCGTACTCCTCGACGCCCACCAGCCCGCCGCGGCCGTCCACGCCGCTCGTTGCGCCCGCGACGCCGGGATTCCGACCGTACTCGATATCGATGCGACGGGTCCTGGCCAGGACGCCCTGCTGGCAGGGATGGACATCATCATCACATCCGCCGAATTTCCCGAAGCGTTCACCGGGGCCGCTGGTCTCGGCGCGGCACTGAGCGCCTTGGCGACACGGTTCAAGCCGAGGATCGTGTGCGCGACCCTGGGACGCCAGGGCAGCCTGGCCATCGTCGCCGGCGAGGAGATTCAGACGGCCGGATTCAAGGTGCCCGTCGTCGACTCGACCGGCGCCGGCGATGCGTTTCGCGGCGGCTTCATTGCCGGGTGGCTCGCGGACGGAGCGCACGCGCAGGTCGACTCTGTGTTGACCTACGCGAATGCGGTCGCCGCGCTCTCCTGTGGGCAACTGGGCGCGCGGACCGGCCTCCCGACCAGGAAAGAGGTAGCGCTGGTGGTATCGGGCTAGCGCCGCACGGTGTGACCTTCAGATACCGGCGCGGTCTAACAGAAGTACGGCGAACGGAAGGGCGCCGCGACGGGCACCGGCGGAGGGAGGACGGCATCACATAGTGCGGCCGGATCGACCGCGGAAACACGGTGGCGTGACGTGTTGTCCGGAACCCCCGATCTGGTCTCGACCGACGCAACCCGCTACCGCACCGATCCAGAGTTGGTGCGGGGATGTCTGGCCGGCAGTCCGGGCGGGTTGGGTCTACTGGTCCACTTGCACCAACGGTCGGTGTACCGCCTGTGCTTTCGCTTTGTGGGCAACCACGAAGACGCAGTGGACCTTGCGCAGTAGCTCTTGGGGGAGGCGCATCAGGGGCTGGCGGCATTCCGTTCCAGGTCCCCGCTCTCAACCGGGTTGTATCGTATCGGCGTCAACCTTTGCCTGAATCGGGTCAGTCTGAAACGCCCGGTCACCGATTCCCTGACACGGATCGCGCCGCGGACCAGCGGGTGGCCGACCCGATCGTCGTCGTGACGGTCACGCTGCTGCTTGTCGGGGGAAACGCGCGGGCACAACGCGCACCACAGGTCGGTCCCGATCTCAGCCCGGCCGAGGTCCAGCAGTTGTTTGACGCCTGCATGCTGGTGCAGGCGCAAGACGCGTTGTCGTTGACGGACGAGCAGTCCGTGCCGTTTGTCTCCAGTCTAAAACGGCTCCAGGACGTGCGGCGCCGCAACCAGCAGCAGGAGCACCGGCAGCTCCGCACCCTGGACCAGACGGCCGCCCGCGGCAACACCAGCGACCGTGAACTTGAGACCCGCCTGCAAGCCCTGGACGATCACCGCACGCGGGACGCCGCCTCGGTTCGTACCGCCTAACCGATGTTGACGCCGTCTTGGACGTGCGACAACGCACCCGCTTCAGGACCTTCGAGCTGCGTATGGAGCGACGGCAAAAGACACTCCTGATGCGCGCGCGCGTGACGCCCGGGGCGGACAGACCCAGCCAGATCGACCGCGCCCCAATCAGGCCCGGTGACCACTTGTATACTGTGGGGTGTGACGGTCTGGGGGGCGCGTCTCGCTAATACAGCATCAGGGCAACGGTGGATCAGCCGGCTGGTGGTCGTGTGCCTCGGCGTGGCCTCGGCGGCCGCGCCCGCGTGGGCTCAAGCCCCGGACACGCTAACCGAGGAGCTCGGGGCCCGGCTCGAAAAAAAAATCGACGCGATCCTCCGCTATGCGGTCACGGAGGCGGACGAGACGCGTCTCACCACACTGCTGGAGCCAGAGATCAACGCCTATTTCCGTTTTCAGGGTGCGGTCCAGATGCCCGACGGCCTCATAGACCTGGCCATTCGAATCCTCGACGATCTCCAGGTGACCGTCGACGCCGTCATCGACCTGGACGCTATTCGGGAGCAACGCTCCCGGACCTGGCTCGACCCGTTGTCGTATCTGGGCGGACGCCTGCCGGCGTTCGCGAGCGGAACCGTATCGGTGACCAACGGGGCCGCGCAGGTCAAGATTGAGGAGATCACGATTAATAGAGTCCCGATGCCGGTGCAGGTGTTGCAGGAATTGGTGGGGTACTTCACCCGTACGCCGAACAACCCGCAGGGCACCCAGCTCGACCAGCCGATCCCCCTGCCGTACGGCATCACGGAGCTTAGACAGACCCGAGGCCGGGCGGTCATTGTGCAATAACCCAGTGACGCAGTGACCCCGTGCCCCCGAATGCCGACCCCGCGGCCGTCCATGTGCTCAGCCAAGAACTCCGCTTCCAGAAAGGAATTGGCCCCCGCCGGGCGAGCGAGTTCCAGCAGAGTGGGGTGCACACGCTCGACGACCTGCTCCACCGGTTTCCGATTCGGTTCGAGGATCGGAGCCAGCTCCAACGATCCAGCGACCTCAAACCGGGAGAATCCGTCGCCCTCTGCGGCGAAGTCGTGAGCGCCGGACTCCGCCGCACGCGGCGGCGTGGCTTCACCCTCTTCGAAATACTCGTACGCGATGACGCCGGCCTTTTCCGCGTCGTCTGGATGAACCAGCCATTTCTGCAGGATGTGCTGAAGCCCGGGAAACGGGTGTCGCTGTACGGCAAGGTCGAATATCGGACCCCTGGCGGGCTGCGTCTGTCGAACCCGGAATATGAGGTGGTCACGTCGTCCACGCCGAACGATGAGGGCGAAAGGGAGGACTCGGAGGACACCAACCATACCGGCCGCATCGTGCCGGTGTACGAGCGCATCGGGTCGATGGCGACCGGGCATCTTCGGCGGCTCGTGCTCGACACGTTGAAACGGCTGCCGACGGAGCTCGACGACCCGTTGCCCGCCGCGGTTCGGGCGCGTCACGGGTTACCGGGGCGGCGAGAGGCGCTTTGGGGCGCCCATTTTCCGGCGCCGGAGACGCCGCTCGATACGCTCAATCGGTTCCGGACACCGGCTCAGCTCCGTCTGATTTTCGAGGAGCTGTTTTTGTTTCAACTCGGTCTGGCGCTGCGACGTCGGGAGCGGGGCGCGGAGCGCAAGCCGCGCGTCATGCGCGTCGATGACCGGGTCCGACGGTCCGCCCTGTCGGTCCTGCCGTTTCGGCTGACCCCGGGGCAGAAAACGGCGCTTCGTGCGATTGTCGAGGACCTGTGTCGTCCCCAACCGATGAATCGATTGCTGCAGGGAGACGTGGGGTGCGGCAAGACCATCGTCGCCTTGCTCGCCGCACTCGTCGCGATGGAAAACGGCCTGCAGGTCGCGCTGATGGCGCCGACCGAACTACTGGCGGAACAACACTACCTATCAATTGCGTCGCTGTTGTCGACGTCCAGGTTCCGCGTCGTACTGCTCACCGGCGGGTCAGGCGCGAAAGTGCGGCGAGAGGCCGCGCTGGCCTTGGAGCGCGGGGACGCCAACCTGGCGATCGGCACCCATGCCCTGGTCCAACAGAACCTACGGTTCTGTGAATTGGGCCTGGTCATCATCGACGAACAGCATCGGTTCGGCGTGCTGCAACGGGCGACCCTGCGAGACAAGGGCGCGTTGCCTGATGTCCTGGTGATGACGGCCACCCCGATCCCCCGCACGCTCGCGCTGACCAGCTACGGCGATCTCGACGTGTCGGTCATTCGTGATCTTCCACCAGGTCGGCGACCGATCAAGACTACCGTCGTGTCGGACGCCCGTCGTCAGAGCGTGTATGACTTCGTCGGACGTCAACTGAAAAAGGGACGACAAGCGTATGTCGTCTATCCGCTCATCGAAGACTCGGAAAAAATCGACCTGAAAGCCGCCACGGCCATGTCCGAGACCTTGGCGACCGTGTTCTCGGACTACGCGGTCGGCCTGCTCCATGGGCGCATGAAGTCGGACGAGCGCGAAGGCGTCATGCGCCGGTTCGCGGCCGGCGCGATCGATCTCCTGGTGGCGACCACCGTGATCGAGGTGGGCGTCGACGTGGCGAACGCCACCGTGATGGTGGTCGAACACGCCGAGCGTTTCGGACTGGCCCAGCTACACCAACTTCGCGGCCGCGTCGGTCGAGGGGGAGACCAGTCCTATTGCCGGGTGCTCTACCAGGGCAAGCTGACCCAGACCGCCCGGGCCCGCTTGTCCGCTCTCGCGCGGACGACCGACGGATTCGAGATCGCCGAGGAAGACCTGCAGCTCCGCGGGCCCGGGGAAATGCTTGGCACCCGCCAGTCCGGGTTGCCGACCTTGCGAGTCGCCGACCTGATTCGGGACCATGACGTGATGGAGACCGCCCGGGGCGAGGCCGAGGCCGCGCTCGGGTCCGACGGTATCGCTGAGCCGGTCTTGGCGAAGCTCGATGACGCCTGGACACGACGCTTCGGGCTCGCCGGCGTCGGCTGATCGAGTAGACACCATGCGCGTTATTGCGGGAACCTGCAAAGGTCGGCGGCTGTTGTCACCGGACTGGTCCGGCCTCCGACCGACGTCGGACCGGCTGCGGGGCACGCTGTTCGATGTCCTGGGCGGTCGCATCGAGGGCGCGCGCCTGCTCGACGGCTGCGCGGGCACCGGCGCGGTGGGTATCGAAGCGCTGAGCCGAGGCGCCGCCCACGTCGTGTTTGTGGAGCGCGATGCTCGGGCCGTGACCCTGATCCGGAACAACGTGGTCCATTGTGACCTGGGAGACCGATGCACCATCCAGCGGGGCGAGCTGCCTCGAGTCCTCGAAGGCGACACGGCGCCCTACGACCTGATCCTGTTGGACCCACCCTATGGCGCGCCGGACATCAATGCGATACTGTCGGCAACCGCGACCCGCTTGGTCCCGGGCGGGCTCCTGGTCCTCGAGCGCGCCCGGCGCGCAGACACGGCTCCGGTAGCGACCTTGGTATCGTTGCGGCAGGTCCGCGCGGGTGACAGCGTGCTTGAGTTCTTCGGTCCCGTCGATGATTCCACTGCACTCACGGAGTGAATAGCTATGGCAACCAGCGCCGGTAGGGTGGCCGTCTACCCCGGGACCTTCGATCCGCTAACGAACGGCCACGTGGACATCATTCAGCGCGGGGCTGCCATCTTCGACCGAATTCTCGTCGCCATTCTCGTCAATCCTGCCAAATCGCCGTTGTTCTCGGTCGAAGAGCGGGTGGGGATGGCGCGCGAGGTTTTCAAAGCGCAGCCCGGAGTCGAAATCGACTCGTTTCAGGGCTTGCTTGTGGAATACGCCAAACGCCGTCAGGCCGACGTGATCGTCCGAGGATTGCGCGCCATCTCTGACTTCGAGTTCGAAATGCAAATGGCGCTGATGAACCGTCGCCTGGGTCCGTCCGTCGAGACGGTACTGATGATGCCGGCCGAGTCCTACACCTACGTCAGTTCCCGACTGGTGAAGGAAATCTTCGCTCTCGGCGGGTCGGTGACGGGCCTGGTGCCAGACCTGGTGGAAACGCGACTCGCTGAAAAGTCCGAGCAGGCCGGACATCGTGCCTGAGTCCTTCGCGCTCGCCAGTCGGCTCGACCGCGTGTCGGCCTCTCAGACGCAGCGTGTGCTCTTCGCGGTGGAGGCGCTGCGTCGACAGGGGGTGGACGTCATCGACCTCGGGGTGGGTGAGCCCGATTTTTCGACACCGGCGCACGTCAGCACGGCGGCCGTGGAGGCGATCGCCGCGGGGCAAACGAAATACACGGCCGGACCCGGTATCGCGCCGCTCCGCGAGGCCATCGCTGCCCACTACGCGGAACGCTATGACGTCGCGTTCACTCCGGCGGAGATCGTGGTCACGTCCGGTGGCAAGCAGGGCCTCTCCAACGTGGCGATGGCGCTCTTCAGCGAGGGCGACGAGGTGATTACACACGTCCCGGGCTGGCCGTCCATCGTCGAACAGATTCATCTGGCTGGAGCCGACGCGGTCCGCGTGCGCACGTCGGCCGAAGACGGCTTCGAGCTGCGAGCCGAGACGCTGATCGACGCGATTACGCCCCGCACGCGGGGCGTCGTGGTTAACAGTCCCGGCAACCCCACCGGCGCCATCATGCGTGAGTCGGAGCTCGGCCGGCTGGCCGACCACGTAGCTGGCCAGCACATCTGGCTCATTCTGGACCTGTGCTACGAGCAGCTCATCTACGACACGCCGTCGCACAACCTGCCGCGGGTGCTCGCGGACCGTACCCCTCAGCAAACGGTGCTTGTCGGCTCAGCCTCCAAGAGCTACGCGATGACCGGATGGCGATGCGGCTGGGTGCTCGCGCCCCGCTCGGTGGCGGCGGCTTGCAATACGGTGCAGAGCCACTCAACCTCGCACGCGACATCCATCACGCAGCACGCGGTCCTCGCCGCCCTCAGCGGTCCCCAGACCTGCGTCGATGCCATGCGCGACGAGTATCGAATGCGCCGCGATGCGCTGGTCGACTGGATCGCGGCCGACGCCCGGTTCCGCGTGACGCGACCCGCGGGCGCGTTCTACGTCTTTCCCGATGTGTCCGAACTACTGTCTCCTGATGGGCCACGCACATCGTCGGACTTGGCGCTGGCGCTGCTGAATGAGGCACACGTGGCGCTCACGCCGGGAGAAGCGTTCGACGCACCGGGATTTCTTCGACTCTCCTACGCCGCGTCGATGGACCAACTCCGTGGCGCCTGGGCGCGGATCCAGCGCTACCTGGCCTGAAACGCCCTGCGCACGCCAGGCGACGCCATCACGCGTCGCGGCCCGGACGGTCTTGCGGCACGAAAGAACGGTCCGTCACGCGCCGGCCAGCAGAACGGTCCCATCGGCCGGGAATGGCGGCTCCGCAGGCCCGACACGCGCCGTCTGGCGTGAGGGCATAGCGCACCACCCGGAAACCGTTGCGCTCCACCAGCCGGGCCCCGCACCGACAGACCGTATGCTCGAGATCGCCAACGCGACCCGGTTGATTCCCCGCGTAGACAAATCGCAATCCCGACCGACGCCCGATGTCGGCCGCCTGTCGCAGCAACTCCGGTGCCGTGTCGTTCGGTCCGCGCATCTTGTAGTCTCGATGAAACGCCGTGACATGCCAGGGAATCTCTGAAGACACGCCAGCGATGAACCGAGTCAGATCCCGCAACTCCGCCTCATCGTCATTGAACCCGGGAATCAGGAGCGTGACGATCTCCAGCCACATGCCGGAGGCATGGACCCGTTGAATCGTGTCGAGAATCGGGTCCAGTCGGCCACCCAACTCCCGATAGTGCCGGTCGCTGAATCCCTTGAGATCCACTTTGTAGAGATCGACCCACGGCCGTAGATACTCGACCACTTCGGGCGTCCCGTTGCCGTTCGACACGAATGCGGTCGCCAACCCGGCCGCGCGTGACGCCTGAAACACCGCCACCCCCCACTCGGCCGTGATCAGGGGTTCGTTGTAGGTGCTCACCATAACCCGCGCCCCATGACTGAGGGCGTCGGACACGAGGTCCTCCGGCGCGCGTCGATCGGGCGCGCTCCCGGCGGCCGGGTCGCGGAGCGCCTGTGAGGTTACCCAGTTCTGGCAATAGGCGCAGTGCAGGTCGCAGCCGAGCATGCCGAAGCTGTAGGTGAGGGCTCCCGGGTAGGCGTGAAAGAACGGCTTCTTCTCGATTGGATCGCATTGCACGCCGGCCACGTATCCCCAAGGGACACGCAAGCGGCCACCCTCGTTGTAGCGCACCTTGCAGACGCCGCACGCACCATCCGGAATCGGGCAACGATGGCCGCACGCCACGCAACGAATCCGTGTGTCGTCGATCCTCATGGACAACTTGCCGTCGGTGGTATGTCGCCCGAGTGCGGCCGCAAGTGTGGTCATGGCGTGGACGATTGACGCTGTGCCGGCGACTGATTGCTGACCAGCACGATGGTCTGCAGGTGCACCTGGGGATTGGGCCACAGGAGGGTGCTCAATCTCAGGTTGCCGGTGTTGAGATACGAGACCCGACCCAATTCGTGCAGCACGACACCGCTCGCACGTAGCCGCTCCATGTCGGCGGCGGTCACCACCCCCAAGACCGGCTCATTCGACCCAAGGAATGCGGCAACCTGTTCGACGGAGCTGAGATCGACGTGCGGCCGGCGCGCATAGTAGATGAGGTTTCTCACAAAGACCCCGTATCGACCATAGGCTTGCGACGACGGGTAGGCCGCCCGAACCATGGCCGCCATGTCCTGAACCGGCTCGGGGCCGGGCCGGGACAGCACCACATATTGCACCGCAAGCGTCGAGACCACGGCCGCCGTCACAATCGCCCGCGGCAGCCAGTGCTGCCGCCGAGACACCGCCACGAACGCGACGCCACCGCCTGCCACCAGCAGACTGCCCACGCCGGCGAGCACCGCGGTCGCCGAGACACCGTCGAGGAGACTGTGCGCGCGGTACACGAGAATGCCAAGGGCACAGAGGATTACGCCGGAGAAGATCCCGGCCGCGGCGACCAGCGGGTCCCGCCGAATGGGCGCCACTTCGTCAAGGCGAAGCCGGCGCCCGACGGCCCGCGCCAACAGCACCGCCAGCGGGGGCAGCACGGCCAAGACATAGCGGGGCTGCTTGCCAAAGGAGATGGAGAAAAACACAAAGGGCACCGCCGCCCACACGAGCAGCCACACCTCGACTGGCTGGACCTGACGCACACGCTGGAGGACCCGCCACACCGGCCGCCACCAGAGCAGCATCAGCGGCGACCAGGGTAACAATCCGCCCACGACGATGGGCACGTAGTACCAGATCGGGCGCGCCACGTTGTACCGATCGGTGGCGAAACGTTCCAGGTTCTCAGCCACAAAGAACCGGTCGAGGTAGGCCACCCCGTGCACCGACGTCATCGCCACGAACCAGGGCGCGGCGACCACCACGCACACCGTCGTCAGCAGGGCCACGTCGCCGGCGAGCCGGGGCAGCCTCGTGTGGGCAGCACCCGCCGACCCACCCGACCAGAGACGGCGTAGGGCGAGCGGCCCGACGATGGCGGCGGGCAGCGCGACACCGACGGGCCCCTTCGCCAAGAACGCCGCGCCCAGCGCCGCCCCCGATGCCACCAACCACCAGCGCCGGGCCCGGTCTCGCCCGCGGGGACGCGAGGCCACCAACGCCTCGAGGGCGGTCCAGGTGGCGAGGGTAATGAAGGCGGCCAGGACCAGGTCCGGTAGCGCCTGGCGCGCCACCGCCACGTACCCGAAGCTGGTCGCCGTAATCGCCCCGGCGAGGAGGCCGGTCCTTTCGTCATACCAGCGCCGGGCGCACGCGAAGGTGGTCAGTACCAGTACGAGACCCGCTAGCGCCGATGGGAATCGGGCCGCCCCTTCGCCGACCCCTACCGCCTGGTAGACGAGCGCGACCATCCAGTAGTACAGGACCGGCTTCTCGAACCGGTATTCGTCGTTGTAGTGCGGGGTGATCCAGTCACCGCGGTCGACCATCTCCCGTGCCGCCTCAGCGTAGAACGCCTCGTCCGAGTCCGTGATCGCGGGCCGACCCAGCCCCACGAAGAACGTGAGCCCACACAGAAACATCAAAACGGCGACACGCGACCCGGTCACGGGCCGATTGTATAGTGGACCGCTGAAAGGCTCAGGTACGGGGGGGGCTATACTGCCGCATGATTCGGGTCGTGGCTGTCGTCGGCGCATCGCGCGATCGGCGCAAGTTCGGGAACAAAGCGGTACGAGCGTTTCTCCACCAGGAATGCGACGTCATCCCAATCAACCCCGGCGGGGGAATGATCGAAGGTCTCGTCACGTATGCGTCCGTGCTGGACGTGCCCCGGCCGATCGAGATGGCGACGGTCTACGTGCAGCCGACGGTGGGCGTTCGCCTCATGACGGAGATCGCGGACAAGGGCATCGAGGAGGTCTGGTTGAATCCGGGCGCCGACGCGCACGCGGTCGTCACACGGGCCCGGGCGCTCGGGCTGGACCCCATCCTCGACTGTAGCATCGTCGGCATTGGCGAAAGCCCATCCTCCTATTCGTGACCTGTTCATCCCGCCCATTCGTGGGTTGACAGGCCGTCTGACGCGTGCTTATACTCCATCTCGATAGTTCATTCCTCACGCACTTGGGCTGAGACTCGGCGCACCAGCCGGGCACACGCAGCCTCCCAAATCTCTTCAACTCCCAAGCCGGACCACCTTTCTTATGGCAACAAACCAAAAGCGCACGTCAGCGCACTCGTCCGCCGATACCGTCGTCGACACCACGGTGGCGGCGCCGCCCGAGGCGGAGCCCGACACGCCCGCCACCGAGTCTGTCGCACAGGCG
>Ga0315338_1001819_pt1 | contig 23979 bp, 26 predicted proteins | sample ASW8metaG_FD_204518 | JGI IMG/M metagenome (GOLD analysis project Ga0315338, IMG submission 204518) | Ammonia-oxidizing marine archaeal communities from Monterey Bay, California, United States - ASW #8 | ecosystem: Environmental > Aquatic > Marine > Coastal | place: USA: California | collected... | reverse complement strand
TTTTCACCAAGGATGAAAGATCTGATAGGTTTTGTGGAGTAGGTTCTGAACCTCTACCAGGGAAATTACCATCAATATTTTCATTTATCGTAAAAACATCACACCCCAACTCTTTACATAAACGAATCACGGTAACTGCTTGGGCACCATTTCCAAGATCAAGTGCAACTCTAAGTTTTCTGGAAATTATCTTTGATATGTCTACATGAGATTTTATTGCATCAATGTATACTTGAATTACTCTATCCTCATTTGTGGTAACACCAAACTTTAATGATTTTTTCCAATTTTTATTAAAGTAAATCTCCTCAATTTTTCTTTCATCATCACGTGAAATTTCAACGCCATCTGATGCTACAGATTTAATTCCATTATATTCAGGAGGATTATGAGAGGCAGTGATCATTATTCCTCCATCATAACCAAGATTTTTTGTGGCAAATTCTAAGCATGGAGTCGGAACTAATCCGGCTAAATGGCAATCTAATCCAGAAAAATTTAATGCAGAAGAAACAATTTTTTCAATTACAGGACTTGAATTCCTTCCATCAACTGCAACTAGAATTTTCCCACTTTGATAATGATTTGCAATTGATGTGACTAGATCATTAATGAATTCTAAATTGAAATCCTTCCCGAAGATTCCACGAACACCATTTGTGCCAAATAATTTACCCATTTACAATCATTCCAATACCGATAAATTTGTCTGTTGTTGCTAATTGTTTGCGGGAGTCGCCCAGCCTGGTCAAAGGCGCAGGGCTTAGGACCCTGTCTCTTAGGAGTTCGTGGGTTCGAATCCCACCTCCCGCACCAGTTTTTATTTTGAGCCTGATGCCTTACGCATATATGTAATAATACGTCAACGACGCCATGAAAAAAAGACTTGTTGGTATTACTGTTGTAGGTAAAGACAAAGAAGGAATTGTAGCTAATTTTACAAATTTTGTATTTGAAAAGAATGGTAATCTTGAACAAGTTAACCAAAATGTAATCAAAAGTCTTTTTGGTATGTATCTAGAGGTCTCATTTACATCTAGAATTAATACAGAAAAATTTGATTCTGATATACAAAAACTTGCTAAAAAATTAAAAATGCAGGTTAATACTCATCATGAAACAAATTCTCAAAAAAATATTGCAGTTTTTGTTACAAAAGAATCACATTGTCTAAATACCATATTGAAATCTAGATCTAAAAAGGAGATTAAAGGAAATATTTCTGTAATAGTTGGTACTGAAAAAACACTATCATCAATTGCAAAAAAGGCAAAAATCCCATTTGTTTTGATTAATGAGAGAAATCAAGACAAAGCTGAGACAAAGATTTTGCAAGTTTGTAAAAAATATGATATTGATTTGATTGTTCTTGCAAGATATATGAGAATTTTATCACCTAACTTTGTTTGGAGATATCCAAATCGTATAATCAATATTCATCCATCATTATTACCAGCATTTCCTGGTGCATTAGCATATGAACAAGCATTTGAAAGAGGAACAAAGATTATTGGTGTTACATCTCATTATGTAACAGAAAATCTTGATCAAGGACCAATAATTTTCCAAGATTCATTCAAAGTAACTCCAGAAGATACATTAGAATCAATAAAACGTGAAGGTCAAAAGCTAGAGGCTGAAACTTTGCTTAAAGCAACAAAAATGCATCTTTCAAACAAATTAGATGTACGTTGGAGAAAAGTTCATACTAAAAATAAGTGAAAGTAATGGACATCAACGAGCTATATGATCCCGAATTTAGAAAATTAATCAAATCAAAAAAACCTACAATAATCATTCCTATAGGCTCAATTGAGCAACATGGAGCTCATCTACCAATATCAACCGACTCTGATATTGTTACAGAGATAGCATCACGCTTGGCAAAAAAATGTGGTTTTATTGTTTTACCAACTATAAGCTATGGAGTTTCATTTGAACATGAACCTCTTTTCAATGTTAGTGTTAGCCCAAAACGGCTTGTGTTGGTAATCGAGGATATCATTAGATCACTTGGAGATAATCATATCAAGGAAATTATCATTCTAAACGGTCATCATGGAAATTTAGGAATGTTAGATGAGCAAACCACTAAGTTTAGAGGCATGAAAGTTTCTAAATTGTCATATTGGCATTTTATGAAACATAAATTCGATCATGCTGGATTTGTAGAAACATCACTCATGTTGGCCATTTCAAACAAAGTAAAAATGAAAAAGGCGAAAAGAGGTCTTATAACAAATGGCTTAACACATAAGGAAAAACAAAGGATTAACAAACTCTCTACAAAGCCAGGCGGTTTTCCTAAGGTTACAAAGAATGGTGTATGGGGTGATCCAACTGCTGCAACGAAGAAAGATGGGCAGCGATTTCTTAGTGAAATTGTTAGAAATCTAGTAAAGAAGTGTCAATCTTGACTTACCGAAGTAAGTTGAAATTTTTACCAGTCAACGTTTAATACACTCCTGAGTAGGTGATCCAATAAGTGAAATAAATGTCCGTAGATATGGCAGTAAAAGTATTGGATGAGAGTATCAATGAGGTAGTCCTCATCAAGCTCAAAGGTAACAAGACCATTCGTGGAAACTTGTTAGGGTTTGACCAACACATGAATCTGCTACTCGACCAATCAGAAGAGATCCCTTCTGAAGGCGAAACAAAAAGTCTTGGATCCATAGTTGTTCGTGGGGATAATGTAATTATGATCTCCCCACCTCCAAAATAGGTGAATCTCTATGGGTAGAGGAACACCAGCAATGGGGTTAATGTCAAGGAAAAAAACTCATATTAGATGTAGAAGATGTGGTAAAAACTCCTTTCATAAGCGCCATTCAAGATGTGCAAGCTGTGGTTATCCTGACGCAAAACTAAGAAGATATTCATGGATTAAATGGTATACATAGATGTTAAATCAATTTTTCTCCTTAAAAAATAATCAACCGCCAAAGATTGGATCAAATACACATATTCAAAACCAATTACATACATTAGAAATTGAAAGGGATATTCTAACAAAAACAATTTCTAGATTATATGATGATGATTCAGGATTATCAAAAATCCAACGTGATAGACTACTGCTAAGATATCAACACCAGCTTGGAGTAATTATTGCTAGAATAGAAAAACTTGAAATTGTAAGTAAACATCCAGATCTAGGACCATTAGGAGAGGGATTAATCACCTTGATGGATCAAAAATTATCACAATTAGATCAGAGATTATATGAATTAGCATCAAAAATTCAAGTAAGTCAAAATGAAAAAGACTCGTTAGCAATAAAAGAAACTAAAACTGAAGTAAAACATACAACACAACAAAAAACACCACAAGAAAATCCAGAAACCAATAAAATTAATTCTAACATAATATCAGAACTAGAAACTCAACAAACAGAAAATGGAACAGCCCAAAAGAAATTTGAAATTACAACATTAACTTCTGTTCCAAAACTTGATTCATTTAAACAAACAAAATATGATCAAATGTTAGCACAATTAGATAGTGATGTTATCACACCACCACCTAAAAAACCAAAAATAGAAACAGAACAAAAGTCAACAATAATTCCAAACGAAATAAAACCACAAATTTCGGAACAAAATATACAAGAAAAACCAAAACCAACAGTACAACTTCCTCCAGAACCAGAAATTGATGATGAGGACGATGATGATTTGGATGATATTAAAAAACGAGTAATGGACACCTTATCAAAGATTGATCAAGCTGAGGTGGATTAATGTCATTTGATAATGCCATAAAGGCATTGTCTGTGGACGCACTGAAATTTGTAAAAGATGATCATGTTATTGGACTTGGTAGTGGTAGAGCTGCTTCTACTTTTGTAAAAACATTGTCAAAATTTGTAAAATTAAAAAAGTTTAACATTAAATGTGTGCCTACATCAATGCAAATCAAATTAGTGGCTGAAGAAGGTAATCTTCCACTAATTGAGACCGATCAAGTTGAACACATTGATGTAGTGTTTGATGGTGCAGATCAAATTGACAAAAATAAATTTTTGATAAAAGGAGGAGGAGGAGCATTACTCCGAGAAAATATCTTAATGTCTTTAGCAAAAAAAGTAGTGATTATAGCAGACAAAACAAAATTTGTAAATAATTTTAACAGATCTGTTCCAGTAGAAGTTCACCCACTAGCAAGAAACATTGTTAGAAAAAATGTTACCAAAATTGGTGGTGAATCTGTTCTACGTTCTCTTGATAGAGGATATCCATTTGTAACAGAAAATGGGAATATAATTTTGGATTGTAATTTTGGTGAGATAAAAAATCCAAAATCGTTACAACAAAAAATTCTGCAAATTCCAGGTGTTTTAGAAGTTGGAATATTTACAAAAAAACCAGATATAATTTACAAAGCAAAGACAAACGGTAAGTTTGATATTTTAACTTAAAGTTCTAGGTACTAGTTTCCCAAATCCACGTCTGCCAACAACTTCAAAGTCTTCAGATATTATTTGTCCTCTAACAATTGTTTTTAGAGGCCAACCTTTGAGCATCCAATCATCATAAACAAGATAATCAGAAAAACCACCAAAAAGTAAAGAATTCGCTTTTTTCTCTTTTTTGATATCTATAATGGTAATATCAGCATCATAACCAATTTCAATAGCACCTTTTGATATCATACCAAATATTTTTGACGCGTTAAAACTTGTTAATTCAACTAGTTGATTTAGAGAAATTTTATTTTTGTTAACACCCTCACTTAGTAAAATTGGTAACATTGTTCCTACTCCAGGAAAACCTGCTAATGCATCCCAAACACTATCACCATCTGTTTTTAGTTTGATTTTATTAGCCACATGATCTGTTCCTATTGTGTTAATTTGGTTCTGATTAATTGCTTCCCAAATGGAGTTAACATCATTTTGTGTTCTAATTGGTGGCATAACTTTGGCAAGATAACCATCTTGTGTTTCATGTGATAAAGTAAGATAATGAGGACATGTTTCAACAAATATTTTAGTTCCATTTTCTCTTTCAATTTTTATTTGTTCTAATGCACGTGAAGAACCAATATGAACAAAATAAATTATCGAATCATATTTTCTTGCATACTCACAAATTTTTTTGATTGACTTTGCTTCAGAATCAGGTGAACGACTCTCAGACCATGCATTTAATCCATCACGATTTTTTTCTTTGGCAGTTTTAATACCACATGCACATTCTTGGTAATCCTCAGCATGGACTAATACAGGGCATTTTAGACTTGCTGCATTTTTTACAACACTTTCAACAATTTCATCATTTACTTCTACATGTGAATCAATTAGTTTTGTTTCTCCTGGTTTCATTTCCATGTATACATGTCCAATTTCACCACCTAGATTCATGTATAGTTTGAAGGATGTAATTCCTTTATCTACACATAATTCCATTTCATCAATCTGTGTTTGGTTAAAAATTGATGCATGAATTGCATAATCAACATAATGTGAATTAGAACTTGCCTTAAGTTGTTGCTCAAGATTAGTACTAAATGTTCCATCTAGTCGTAACATTCTCATCATTGTAGTTACTCCACCAATTGCGGCTGCATGAGATTCTGTTGTAGCAGCTCTATCAATTGGGGAATAAACACCATAATGCATATGTGTATCAATAAGACCTGGTATGCTAACAAGACCCATACCATTAATTTTTTTATCACATGATGGAATATCAGTTGTAAATGCTACAATTTTACCCTCATTAATTACAATATTCTTTTCTATTATCCCTGATTGATGTACAACATGTGAATCAACTATAACAGTATCATATGTCATAGTTGTTATGAACATTTTATCATTATATTAGTTGAGTAAATGAATATAGACTGAATAAAAATAGTAAAAATTAGGGCCGATGGTTTAGGGGTATAGCGCCACGTTCGCAACGTGGATGTCGAGGGTTCGATTCCCTCTCGGTCCATTTCTAGAAACCATTATACATCTATTCTATGACCCTAATTCATGAAAGTATTCAATGGAAAAGAAGCTGCAAATGAATACATGTCAAGTCATACACTTGCATTTTCTACACCAGAATTAACTTTGATGCGGTTTTCATTTTGGTTGGGAGATATGGTACCAGACCCAAAGAACAAAGATGAAGGTATTCCTAGATTACTGAATTATATTGAAGAGAAAGACTTTGCTCCAGTTGAAATTATTGATGATGAAAACTATGTTCCAACAGGTGCAGTATTAGGAAGTGGAATGTACGGTAGTGCAAACTCTGATGAATCATCAGATTCAGAACAATTTTGTCCAGAATGTGGAGGAAAGAATTCTTCCTCAGCTAAGTTTTGTAGAGAATGTGGAACTAATTTAATTTAGAAGATTACAGTTTGGTACCACACTTGGTACAGAATTTTGCATTTACTCTAAGTTCTCCACCACAAGATGGACAACTTCCAGCACTCTGTTTTGGAGGAAGTAATGAAGGATCAGGTGATGGTAATGTTCCTGGTTGATTAAATGCATCAGGTGCAGACATTATAGAAGGAGGTCCTCCAACAGGATTATCTGCAGTACCAGCACGTGCACCTGGATTCATACCTGGCATCATTCCAGGTTGCCCCATACCAGGCATTAAGCCAGGAGATTGTGTACCAGTGGAAGATCCACTTGCAACCTTATCAAGTGTTTTTTTCATCTCCATTAGTGTTTTGACTGCTAGAAACTCCAATGCAGAATAAGCAACTGTGTAGTCACCTAATTTTTGAAAGAATTCTTTGTCTGAAAGTTTTCCTGCCTTGTACAAATTATTTGCATCAAGAAACGACTCGTAATATCCTTGAGATTCGTCAAATAATGCTTGTAGCTTTTCGAAAGTGAGATTTAGTGTATCAATTTCTCCTAGTGACATAGACTAAACTGGATAATTGTAATATTAATAGTTTAGAATAAAAAGAAGGAAATTAGTAGAGCCTAAATTTTTTCTAGTGCTCTATCAATCATATTTTGATAAGTTTCTTTCGAACCTGCACCTACTTGCTGGGCAATGATTTCGCCTCTATTCAATAGAATAAGAGTTGGAATGCTAAACACATTGTATTTTGAGGCTAGTTCATTAGCCTGATCAACGTTAACTTTTACGAAATTAACTTTTCCCTCATAGTCACCTGCAAGTTCTTCTACTACAGGTCCAACCATTCTACAGGGTCCACACCATTCCGCCCAAAAGTCCACAAAGACAGGTTTATCAGAATTTATTACATCGGTTTCCCATGTTTTTGCATCAGATATCTGTGTAATTCCCATGATAATCAGAAATTATCATCCATGCATATGTAAAAATGTTCACATAATTCTACAATGATGTTAATTTGGAATTCAAATTCTTTTAAAAATATACTTAAATGACCAAAATAATTTATTGAAAATATGAGTTCAGAACTAAGATTAAAAAAACTTAGAGGCTCTGGTGGATTTGTTATGGCAAAAGTTACTGATCAACAACAAAGTAAGGGAAATTTAGGAGGTCCAGATCTTTTTTTGGCACCAATTGGAAGATTAAACTCTGAACAAATATCAAAATATTCTTGTAATAGTTGTGAAAGAGAATTTGATGGAAGTCCAAATATTGAATTTGAGAATCCAAATGAGGAAGTTGCTGAGAATTTAATTCTAGTTGAACGAGGAACATACACTTGCAATGAATGTAGTGGGACAATTGCTGAGTATAGAGAATTTAAAAAATCTGATGAACAGTTAGAAGTAGGTTTAGCAAACCCAATTGAAGAAAATCAGGAATCATCATTGTCAGACTTTACTAATTTTACAGAAACTGATACATCAGTTCAGAATGAGATAATTAGTCAAACAAATCCAGTTGATTCCACATTTAGATCAATTATGGGAATGGAAGTTTTTGATGAAAATGCAAAAAAGATTGGTATTGCAAAACAAGTTGGTGTTGATTCAACACAAACATTAATTCTTGTAATTTCTGATAAGGAAGGAAATGATGTGAGTGTTAACTGGGATAGAATTGGTACAGTCGGCGAGGTAATATTTTTAGGAAAAAATGATAAAAGTGTAGCTCAAGTATCAACTGTCAAGGTAGGAGAAGGGGCAAGATGTTCTGATTGTAATTTTGATAACAAGCCTGATTCTAAATTCTGTGAGATGTGTGGAACCCAATTATAGATTTTGCAGGCAAGATTTATCTTACTAACTTAATGACGAATCATAATTTGGGTTCAAAGAAAATTATTAAAGATGTAATCATTGTAGGAATAGTCGTACTAATTATTTGGATAGGCCTACAGGTTATTTTTGGTACAGCAAATCCATTTTATGTTGTATCAAGTGGTAGTATGATTCCAACATTAGAGGTATATGATGTAATAGTAGTTCAAGGTAATACATCATTTAATGATGTTAAAAGAGGTGATATCATTGTATTTTTCTCTCCAGCAAAATATGAAAAATTTCTGAATGGAGAACCTGGAGGAGAAGAAAGAGTGATTGTTCATAGAGTTGATCTAATAATGGAAGAAGGTGACCCAAAGATAGTTAGAACAAGAGGAGATAATAATCCCAGTTCAATTCAAGGCATTGATTTTCCAATTACTGAAAAAGAATACATTGGAATAGTTGAGTATACAATTCCACAGGTTGGATATGTTACTAAGGTACTACAACCTCCAGTAAATTACATTATAATTGCAATTATCGTTGGCGTTATGATAATGAGACATTTTGCCAAAAAGAAAGATGAAGTTATTTTTCAGCATACTGCAAAACAAGATGAGATAAAACCTGATGACACAAACATTCCAGATGTTACTCTTGATAAGGAATATGTAGAGAAAACGGAACCGGATGAGATGTTAGACAAACTTCGTAAAGATCTTGAGAAAGATTCTGATTCTAAAGATACAAAAACTGAAGACGAGAATTAGTCTTCTGTGTTGTCTAATTTGAAGACACGCTCAAAATATTCAGAATTTTCCGGTATTTTATCTGGAGCTTCTTTGACTTTGGCTAAATTCTTTGCTAGTTTTTTCTTATATCCTAACTGCATTTGACGAGCAATCTGAATTCTTTGTGCTTGAGGAGAACCTGCACCATGCATTGATTCCGTCAAATATCCAACTGCATTTCTACCCATAGTCATGTTTTCAATTAAACGCAAAACTCGCATTCTATTTTCAACTTCGGCTCCTGATTTTGCTTTAAGATATTTTTTTAGTATAGGACCAGTTTCGGGACTTCTTAATTCAGCTTCTGATGGTAATGTTACCAACAAGCCACCAGCAATATCCTGTGCAAGTCTACTAATTTCATATGGAAATCGTGTTACATTATGCTTGCAAACATTTGCTAACATATCATCATTTAAGAAAACACCAGACTTCATCTTATGTGCCTGATATGAGGAGGATATTCCTGCAGCAAAAATTGACTCGTTAAGGTGTGTCATTTCAATAATTTTATCTTTAATGTGTGATACCTTTGGTACACCATTATAATCAGCAACCGCTGCTGCAGCACCAATCAATACATCACCTAATCCAGTCTTACAAACATAACTTCTTCTGTGATAACATGTGAATCTTTCAACAAGCATTGCTGCAAATTCAAATTCACCATCCATGAAAATCATTTCGTTTGGAATAAACACGTTATCAAGAATAACCATTGTTTCTTGTCCACCATATTCGGAATTTCCTACATCAATGTCACCTGGTTCCATGCTACGAGTATCACATGATTGTCTTCCATAGATGTACTTGATGCCAGGAGCATCTACAGGAATTGCACCAACAATTGCATAGTCTTTATCATTTTCTTGTAGTCGCATAGTTGGCATAACAATCATCCAATGTGAATTAATTGTACCAGTTTGATGTGCCTTAGCACCAGTAATGTAAACTCCTTTTTCATCTCTTTTTACAATATGCACAAACAAATCAGGATCCTCTTGTTCACTAGGTGCAAGACTTCTATCTCCTTTAACATCAGTCATTGCACCACCAATTACAAGATTCTCGTGCTGAACTTTTTTGATAAATTCTAAAAGTCTTTGATGATATTTTGTTTCATGTTTTTCATCAATTTCAAATGTTGTAGAATGTAACGAATTTAATGCATCCATTCCAACACATCTCTGGAAGCAAGTACCAGTTAACTGACCTAACTTTCGCTGCATTTTATTTTGTAAAACTAAATCCTGTGCACTTTCAGCAATATGTAAGAAACGATTTACATTTTCTCCAGAAATTGATGATTTTGGGAATGCAAGTTCCTCTTCTTCTACTGCAAGATCATAAGTCTTTGCAACAGCATTAATTGAGGGTCTAATCATTGGATGATCAACTGGTTCTTTTACCAGCTCACCAAAAAGGTAGACTTTGAGATCACGACCACGTAAACTTTCAATATATTCCTCACCTGTTCGGATTGGTCTAACTGTTTTTTGCATAACTACATTATCACTTCATGTTATAAATAATTAAAGAGTTTCCAGTCGTAGCTTTAGCTAATTATAGACCAATGCGAACATCAAGAATTTTGCAACCCTCTCCTTTTTCCATCACAAGGACCGGATTCATGTCTAATTCTTTGATTTCTTTAAAATCACTTACCAATTGTGATAATCGTTGAATGCATTCTGAGAGTTTATTGATATCTGATGGCTCTTCTCCTCGAACTCCATCTAACAATTTTTTAGTTTTAATAGATGAAATCATGTCATTTGCTTCTTTGTCAGTTAGTGGTGCAAGTCTAAATGTTACATCTTTCAAAATCTCAACATAGATTCCACCCATACCAAGCATAACTACTGGACCCATTCCCGGTTCAAGTTTTGAACCAATAATCATCTCTTTGCCACCTTTTACCATTTCAACAATCAAAACTCCTTTTATCTCCGCGTCACTGTCATATTTTCTTGCATTTTCCATGATTGTTCTAAAGCCATCACGAGTCTCATCGTCATTTGTGAGATTAACTTTCACACCACCAGCATCTGATTTATGAATAATTTGTGGAGATGAAATCTTCATGACAATTGGGTATCCTATTTTATTTGCAGATGAAACAGCTTCATCTTCTGTAGTTGCAACAATACTTTGTGGTAAAGGAAATCCATATGCATCTAAGATTTCTCTTCCTTCATCTTCCAGAAGATTTGTTCTTCCTTCTGCCTTTACTTTATCAAAAATACTTTTAGCCTTATCCTTATCAACTTCAAAATTTGTAATAGTGCCATCTGGTGATTTGACCCAATCAACAAATCTAAGCATAGCCTTTAGTGCACGTATAGAACCTTCTGCATATGTATAATATGGAACATCTCCTGCGGCAAGAATCTCTCTATTTGTAATTCCTTCATCAAGTCCCATTAAGCTTGCAAGCATTGTTTTTTTGTATTTTTTTGACATCTTAACAATCACTTCAGCAAGTTTGTCATAATCAAGAGTAGCAGAAGGTGTACACATTGAAATTACAGAACCAACATTTTTGTGCTGTAAAACTTCGTTCAGTACATTCTCAAATCTATTAAAATCAGCATCACCTACAATGTCAACAGGATTTCTAGAACTACCCCATGGAGGAATCACCTCATCAATTTTTGAACGAATCTCCTCAATCTTTGCCATTTTGATTCCAAGTTTTGAGCATGAATCTGTTGAAATAATTGCTGGTCCACCAGCGTTTGATACAATTACAAGATCTCCTTCTAAAGGAAGTGGTTGCTTTGAAAATGCTGTAGCATAATCAAATAATTCTTCCATAGTATCAACTCGAATTGCACCAGATTGTTGTAACAATGCATCATAAATTTCATCTGAGCCCATTAATGCACCAGTATGAGACATTGCAGCTTTAGCACCTTCAGGACTTCTACCTGATTTTAAAACCAACACTGGTTTTTTTACAACATTTTGTTTTGTAATTTGTTTACAAACTTTAAGAAACTCTTGCCCATCACCCATATCTTCAAGATACATTACAATGACTTTTGTTTGCTCATGCTCTGCTAGCATTTTGAGTACATCAATTTCTGTCATGTCTGCTTTGTTTCCCATGCTAATGACTGCAGAAAATCCAATTCCTTGTGCACTTGCATCTTCAACTAATGCTGCACATATTGCTCCACTTTGAGATACAAGTGCGATTTCACCAGACTTTGGAGTTATTTTTAGGAATGTTGAATTCATCATTGTTTGTGGATCTAGATTCATAACACCTAGACAGTTTGGTCCAATTACTTGCAAGTTGTATTTTTTCGCTATGTCTTTTAGTTGTTCTTCCAATTTTTTGCCTTCTTCATCTACTTCCTTGAAACCAGCAGTGATGACAATAGCTCCTTGAATTTTCTTTTTACCACATTCTTCTAATACAATTGGAACTATGGTATTTTTTGTAATTATAACAGCCAAATCAATTTCATCTGGAACATCTAAGACGCTTTTGTATGCTTTTTGATCAAATACTGTATCTCTCGTTGGACTAATAGGAAAAACTGTACCCGTGTAACCTTTCATAATATTTGAGGTAATTGCACGACCTACACTGCCTTCTTTGTCAGAAGCACCGATCACAGCAATAGATTTTGGGGAAAGGAAAACAGATTCAGACATGGTATGATTTCTGATCCAAGTATTTTCTATAATTAAAGCTATTCACACATTAACTACCAAGCATTTTTCCTGCTAAATTTTCACTTCTTGGAACCCACTTTATTTTTAGGTTAGAAAATTTAGCCATTAGTGCCCAAGCCTCACGTGCAAAAGTGCGTAATTGCTCATTATTTATGGCAAATTCATGATTAAGTTGATTTACTGTATTTTTTGAGTCACTGAAAATTATAATTTCATCATCAAAATTTTCATTTTTCTTTAATGCAGAAATTATTGCAAGATACTCTGCTTGATTATTTGTAATTCCAGGTTTTTCTTCAAAGAAAGATTCACCAGTTTCTTTTACAAAGAAACCGTATCCTGATTTTGCTCCACCTGAACCATCTACATAGATGTTTCTTACCATACTATTTCTCTAATCTATGCAAGAGTGCTTTGAAAATAAATGGGAATACTGTAGTGATTTCTGCATGAATTGTTGTTTGCTTTGCATCTTGTGTGACTTTTCCCCATGAAATAGCTTCTTTAACTAAAGCACCACTAGAGCTTCCATCAAATTCTTGTGCTGTAGTTATGTACACTGCATAATCTAATCCATCACGATATTGATTCCACCAAAGTGCATGATGCTTTGGAACACCACCACCTAAAAGTAATGCACCTGATTGCTTTGCTTTAAAAACTAAACCTGAAATAAAATTTGCATCGTCAATGAGGTTTAATTTAAAATCTGCATGCTTCTGTGAGAACATCCAGATTTGACTTCCTACTGCACCATCCATTATTCCAGGTACAATTACTTTGATGTCATTTTTGTATGCCCAATAAAGAAATGAATCTTCACCCATGATCTTGCCAAGTTCTTTTGTAATGTCAGCAGTAGACATTTCTTTTTTTCCACTTTTATAGACTTGTTCTAGAACACTTTGTACTTTTTCTTCAATTACAGGACCATAACTTTCTAATGGCACAATTATATTTCCAAGCCTGTGCATGTCTTGTTCTGCAAGTATTTTATCATCCATAGAAAATGAACCTTCTTTGTAATTAGAAAAGTGTCTTGCAATGTCATGATCTAGTGCACCACACGTTGTAAAAACAACATCAAACCATTTTTTCTTAATCATATCTTTGATTATTCCTCGGAATCCGGTGGAGATTATTGCGCCAATAAAAGATAAAAATTTTAGGCAGTCTTGATTTTCAATCATACTAGAAAGGATTTCCAAGCCTTCTGTGATATTTCTAGACTCAAAACCTCCTGATTCAGCCATTTCTTGGAAAATTTGATTGATTTCAGAATCCTTGCTAATTGATATGTCTTTTACAGGTCTTCCAGGTTCTATCATATTCAAAACAAGTTATTATCTCATTTAATGCTTCGGTTATTCAAATTTTGAAATATGTAATTTACCATAAACATAAACATGCTAATCTAAATTAATTTCTGATTTTTTTAATATTTCTGCAAATTTATCTGGAACATTAACAGCAGAATCTTGAAGAGATTTGTAGTACTTGTCTAGATTTTTGTATAATCTTTTTGGTTTTCTTGGTTCTTCATTACTTAATGCATACAATGCTAAGATGGGAAATGCTATTGTTGCATCTGTATAAACTGTAATAAGATCTTCATGTGAGTCATGTACCTTTCCCCAGCTTTTTCCTTCCTGAAGTGTTGCACCAGATAATCCACCAGTATCAGGTCTAGCATCAGTTATCTGAATTATGTAATCTTGACCACCATGATCTTTTCTAAGAATCTGATCTAAAAGAGGACCTGTTTGTTGTGCAGTATTTTTTGGAACACCCCCGCCTAATTCCAAGATACCAGATTTTTTTGAATTATACACAATTGCTGCCTGTTCTATTATTTCTCTAACAAAATCAAGATTATATTGTTGATCTTTCAATCTATGAATTGCCAAGTTTAATGCTAATGATGAATCCTTTAGTGTTGAGATATAGACTGGAACATCAAGGTCATATGCAGTTGCAACAAAACTTTTTTCTGGGTATTTTGCCTTTTTTTTGGTTATACTACCTAAAACATTACAAAATTCAGCAGTTGTAAATGGTTTATCTACAATTTTATCCTGAAAAATTTTCTGAATTACCTGATCTTCCATTTCTAGTGTTTCATAAAATTTTAGATAAACATCACGAATGCGCACAATTTCCTTATCGTATAGAATATTGTCATCCACTTCAGAATGTCCCTGTTTTATAGGAAATCCCCATGCGAAATGATCTTCATGATATACATTTGCGCCGGTAGTTACAATCCAGTCAACAAATCCTTTGTCTAATAATGTCTTAATTATTCCACCAAACCCCACTGGTGTCAATGCGCCTGCAACAGTTAGGCAGATAGTTGCATCATCATGAATCATTTTTGAATATAATTTTGCAGCCTCGCCTAATTGTCTGCCATTAAAACCTGAACTTGCATAGATCTCAACAAGTTCTTTGATTGTCATTTTAGAATCAAGTTTAATGTGTGGAATCTCTTTTCCTTCAAAATTATGATGATCCATATGGTCAAAATATGAAGTATAGATTTTAATGTTTTATTTTATTACAAAAAGTATGGATGAACATACACATGCTGATGGTACTACCCATACTCATGGTGATGGTACTACCCATAGTCATGAAGGAAATGAACATGCTGAGGATCAATTTAACGCAAAAAAAGAAATGCTGTTGAAGCAACTTCTTAGTTCTGAAGCTAGATTGCGACTAAACAATGTCAAAATGGTAAAACCGGAATTAGCAAATACGATTGAAAATTATCTATTAGGTCTTGCAAGTCAAGGTCGAGATACAGGTCAAATTACTGATGAACAATTAAAACAAATTCTATTATCTGCACAACAGCCAAAAAAAGATTTTAAAATCAATAGAATCTGATCCCAAAAAAATAATTATACATAAATAAAACAACGCTACACATTCAGGATGGCACATAGAGCAGATTCTAAAAAAGGTATATCTATGAAAACTAGGTTAATCCTTATTGCAATCATGTTTGTAATTATTAATCTGATATTTTATTTTGGATTTGATTCATCTGATGAATCAGGAGAAAATAAAGAATTGGATATTGACATAATGTTTAGTGATGAAATCCAAAGTCATTCACAATATGATTTACTTCAAATAACAAATCAAAATTTAGACATATCTTAATTCTAACAAGTTCAAGTTGGATTTTTAATTCAGTAATATTGATGCATTTGTCTTTGTTCTAATCCTTCTTGTTCAAAGTGATTATGGTTTTTTCCTGGATCATGATGAGCGTGAACTACTCCATCAACATGACAATGTGTATTGTCAATTATGTTTTTCATGAAGACGTCATTTACACTTAGAATCAAATTTGTTGCTTCAACAGCAGTTTTGAAGACTTGTTGTTTCACAGCCACTGTTTCAATGATTTTCGATGATGACATATCAGAGATATTTCTTGTTTCTGAGTTGATTCCATACCATCTTGTTTTCCCATTAGAGTTTGCAAATTTTGCTTGTAGGCGTGTTTTTGTGTCTAAAACATCCATTCCTACATTTCTAGCTAAAGTTAGTGGGATTTCTAGGATTGAGTCAGCAAATTTGTCAACTGCTAACTGCTCTTTGCCATTAATAGTTACAGATTGCTCTTTAATTTTCTGTGACAAAAGTCCTTCTACAGAACCTGCACCACAAACAACAAATGGATTCTCAATGAAGTTTTGCAGTACATGAAATGCATTTAGAATATTTCTATGAAGTTCATCTAGATATCGTTTTGAATTTGCTCTTAACAATATTGTAACAGATTTTGGGGATTTACCTTCTACAAATACCATTGGATCACCACCTACAGTTTTTTCGTATATTTTTCTTGCAAAGCCTAATTCATGAGAAGATATTTTTTCAATACTTTCACAAGTTTTGGCATTAACCGCTTTTTCTAACCACCATAAATCATTGTACTTTACACGTCTCATTGAGATTATACCTTTTTTTGCAAGAGATTCTTGAACGAAATCACTTACGCCTTTTCTAGAAATTACTACATTGGCACCAGAATTAACAATATTCTGTACAAGATGATCAAGATCATTATTTTCTTGAACAAGAAATTGGCTCATTTGTTCAGGAGATGTAATCTCAATTTCTGATTCGTATCTAGTTTTCATTGTTTCTAATGGTTCATTGATTAAGAGAATTTTTGCATCATTGATGCATTTTGGCATTGCAGAACTATCTATTGTTTTATCAATCAGAGTACCCTTAATCAGTTGGATTTCAGTTATATTTCCAATCTTGTCTTCAATTTTAATATCGTCAATTGCAAAATGATTGTTCTTCAAGTCTGCAACATCAAGTACCGCCTCAATAATCATATCAACTATTTTCCCTTGATCTTCTTGTAAATCAAAAATTGTCTTTCCAGTAATACAGGTGATTAATAATTCCCTCATTTTTTCCAAATTGTCATTATTTTGTTTTATTTTAATTTCGTCTAAAGTGTCCAAGGTCAAATCAAGACCCATTTCATATCCTCTAACTATGGTTGAAGTTGGGATCCCCAAATTTAGTAATTTTTTGGCATTACCCAATAGACTACCCATCAAAATAGCCGCAGATGAAGTACCATCGCCCACATGAGTATCAACAGTATTTACTGCATCAATAACAGATTTTGCGGCAGGATGGTCAACGTCTACTTTTCTTAAAAATGCACCACCGTGCTTTGTCAAAGTGTCTTCTCCAAGTATATCGATATACATTTTTGACATTCCTCGAGGACCAAGACATGTTTTAACTAGATCAGCAACTACCGTACCAGAGAGCAGATTGTACATTTGTGCTTCATTGGTTCCAACACGAGATATATCATCATCTAATAATCCAGGATATTTCATGGTATTTTTTCACCTATCTATTTAAAAATATTTGAAGTGATAGATCGCAAATAAACGATCACACCATTTGGTTTCATTCTTGTTTCTTCATTCTCTCGAGATAATCTTTTTCATATTCCGCTAGATCAGAATTGTCAGAATTGTCAGGTGAGTCTGAATCACTTTGACCTCCACCCATGGCTTGGGTTCCATCACCAAAGTGTTTCAAATCTTCTCCAGCAATCACATCTTCTTCTGGTGGTACATAATCTCTAACATCATGTCTAGCTTTTCCTGGATACTTGTGTTGTGTACCGTATGCAACTCCAACAAACACAATTAATGAAACTATTGGAGGAATCATTGTATCGAGTCCCCACCATTCTTCTGGCATAGTCCAGAAGAATTGTAATCGTAATATGGATCCTACAAGTAATGCGGCGATAGTTGCAGGCATATTTGCCTTCTTCCAGAAAAGTCCTAATGTTAACGGAACAAATGCACCTGCAAACATTATATCAAATGCTAAAATGAGATAAACTCCTGGTGCCGGAACAAAATAACCAATTGCGGTTCCAATTACCATCATTGGAACTATTACGACACGAGTTGTGTTAAGTAACTTATTGTCACTCCAATTAGGTTTGTTCATCCACCGTCTTCGGATAATTCTCTGCATAAGATTCCTAGAAATAACACTTGAAATGGCCAATAATCCACCACTTGCAGTTGACATTGATGCACCTACAACACCCATCAAGATTCCTGCACCAATGGCAAACGGCATATGTTGAGTAGCAAGTAAAGGCATTGCTAGATCAGGTAATGTGTCTGCAGGCAAATAGAAGAATGCAACAATGCCCAACATGCTAGTTGGAACTACAGTAAACATTGTTAATGCACCACCCATTAATGCACCTCTTCGTGCAGTTTTTGGATTTTTGGCAGCAAATACCCTTTCCATGAAATCTAACGCGATAATATCTCCCAAGCCCAGCGCAAATATAGCACCCCAGTTAAGCAGAGCCCCATTAGCAACATCAAATAATCCTGAAAGATCCATGAATCCTGCCGGTGCATTATTGTAAATTACATCCCAAGGTGTATCTGCAAAGCCTCCTAAGAAGAAAATGAATGCAGCCCAGAACGATCCTATGGCCAGATATACTTGAAACAGATTCGTGTATGCAGACGCAAACAGACCTCCTGCAATAGTGTATACTACAACAACAATTGCGGCAATAGCAATTCCATAGAAATACTCAATACCAAAAACAATTTCCAAAATAAATCCACATGCAGCCAGATTTCCTGCAACAAGTATTAAGAAACTGACTATCATTAATATGCTAGAAATGCCCTCTGCACCATTACCATATCGTCTGAAATAGAAATCAGGTAATGTTATCATTGACATTTTGTTTAGAGGTTTTGCATAAAATGCACCGACAAGCAATAGACATATTCCCAGTCCAATTGGAATAACTGCACCAGCCCAAAATCCAAACTCAAAGACAAGGGCAATATTTCCTAACGTTGAATTTCCATCAACTGCTTGTGCAGCAAGCATGGTTCCCACCATAAATAGAGGCAAACTTTTTCCTGCAACAATTAATCGTTTACCACTTTTCTGAACAAGTTTGCCTGCAAAAACGCCAACGACAATTGTAATAACAATAAATACCGCAACTGCAGCTGCAAATCCGTCCATCTCTACCAAATTGAATATAGAAGTTATCAATATGATATAAAGATTGAAAAATTCTAGTAAACTACGTTTTTAGGAACATAATTTGTTGCGTACTATACTTGTAATTAGATCGCATGTAATCTACGTATTACAAACATAATTTTTACGTAGTTTACACATTTTAAATTAGATCCAATTTTTTGGTAAAAGTCTGAAAATTTTATTAGTTATCAAGTTTTACACACATGATGGATAAACAGTATGCAATTGCAGTAACCCTGATAATTTTAGGATTAGGTGTCAACCAAGCTGGTAATTCTGACTCATTTCTAAATGGATTAGGAATTGGAATTATAGCTATGGGAACGATGTGGGTAGCTATTAGATTGATCAAGGAATTAAAAAAAAATGAGGTCAAAGTTTCATGAGATGCAAAATATTATGAACAGGCTGGAGGCATAAAGTCATGCCAGGAAAAGGCTATTCTACGATTGGAGTCAAACCAGCGGTGATGCAGAAATTACAACAGACGACAGATAGAAACTATCTGGGAATGTTTCTTCCTAGTACGCTCATTATTATGATGAATGAGGTCAAGGCTGGGCGATATACTATACACACTCATAAGTTAAGACTAGATTTGACAGGGCGGTATAACACAATCACCATCAGATCAGACATCAAAGAATGGCTAAAAAACAGTTATGAGGAGAATAAAGAAGAATATCTGGAACTGTATAATGTCAAGTGTTTTACTAGATTTGTGAGTTATTTTCTTGTCAACATGATTGAATCAAAAAATGATTTAGAAAATAATGCATTAAAAATGAATGAGAGTGATTTTAAATGGTTACGTGATGAATATAAAAAACGGAGAAAAACTACTGCAAAATACAAAACTGTGAATTTTGAACAATTTGTGGATGGATTTATTTCAGAGATTATTGAAAAGGTTAGAACAGCAAGAGCTGTATTGACTGTTTAATAAGAAATCTAAAGATCAGAGAGGAGTCATTGTATCAATTAATTGGGCATATACTACACGACCACTTTTTTCTTCAATATCCAAATCTACAGTATATTTTAGTCCGTCTATCATGAAATTAACTTGAACATCCCATGATTCTCTAGGTCCTTTTTCAGGTTTTTGAAATGTTTCATTTATTTTGAAATCAGATACATCACCGTATAAGGTATCAATTACACGTTTAGATGCAGCAAATATTTCATCTGGAGAACTAACAGGATCCATATTATTTTTTACCAAAATTAGTATTAAAGAATTCTAAGTATTGTACGAATACTTGATACATATTAAAATTTCATGAATTTTTTTACTAATGATTCTTTTTTACTATTTTCCAGCTCAGCTTCTACCTTGAATTTATGAAAAAGAGCAGTTTGATTATCTGGCTCAATTTTTAATGCCTTTTCATAATATTCTAAGGATTCAGAAAATTTCTTAAGTAAAAATAGTAATTTGCCTTTATAGCTCAATGCATAAACATAATTTGGATTTATTTCCAAAGCAATATCACAGAATTTTAATGCCTCTTCATATTCTTTTGAATGTTGCAAACACCAAACCATAGTACATAGTGCAAAAACATTTTTTGGCTCAATTGATAAAGCAGCTTCGCAGCAAAATCTTCCTTTCCCAAATTGTTTCAATGCCGCATGTGAGGCGCCCTTACAGTATAATGCCCTTACATTTTCAGGATCGTAAGATAAAATCTCATCAAAGCACTCTATGGCTTTTTTGTGTAATCTAGTCCTATCAAGTAACAATCCTTTGTTGAACCAAGCATCAGAATAATGTGGATCAATTTTGATTGCCTCATCATAATAATGGATGACATCTTTACTAGAGAAACCTGCATAATCAAGGGTCCAGCCTTTGGCAACTAATGCTTTGATATTTTTATTGTCAATTTCTAAGGCATGTGTATAGTATCTGATTGCTTTTTCATGTTTTTTCTGATTTGTTAATTCTTGACCTTTTTCAAATAACCTGGCAGATTGATTCGAATCTTCTTCAATAGCCTGATGAAGGAAAGATAGTGAGTCGGAATTTTGGTTTAATCTTCCCAGAATTAGGCTTTTGTTGTATAATGCAGATGTGCTTTTTGGATCTATTGATAATGCATCATCAATTAGTTTTAGAGCATCCTCATTCTTGCCTAATTTACTAAAACATAATCCTAGTGAAATTAATGCATCAAGATTTTGTGAGTCAATTTCAAGCAGTTTTTTAAAGGAGACAATGGCTTGTGGAAATTCTTCCATTTTTTGAAATGTTAAACCCTGATTCAGTAATGCATCCAAGTTTTTAGGATCTGATTTTAAGATTGTATCAAAACATTGTAATGCGTTTTGGCAATCTCCAATTTTATAAAGTGATCTTCCTTTATGTAATTGAGCAACATGATTATGTGGTTCTAGGGAAATGGCTTTATTGAATTTTGGAATTGCTTTTTCATATTGATCATAATTCATGGATTCCAAACCTTGGTTAATAAAATGCCATGCGTTTTCTGTTCTTTGAAAAATCATGGTTTTTAATGTTGAACATTATTATTATAGTTTAATGATCGTTGTAGACTTGTTCTAACAACTATTTCCATAAAAATTCGTATTATACTTAGACTCTTTATAATTAAAGCTGGACCAATTTTGGTCATGGGTATGGAATTTTATGGGGATGATTTTAATGGTGCAGATGTTGCTCCATTTGTAGGAATTAACACATTTTTGCATCTTCCTTTGGTGAAAAATCATAAAGAATTAGTTGAAGCAAACCCAGATGTTGCAATCATCGGAGAACCATTTGATTTTGGTACTACTATACGTCCTGGGGCACGATATGGTCCTAGAGCAATTAGAGCGGCATCTACAGTTCCATCTCCTCCATTTGAACGATTTAATATTGAAACTGGTGCAGACCCATTTGGAACTTTTCGAACGGTAGATTATGGAGATGTAATAGTCTCACCTGGGGATGTGATTGAATCTCATAAGAGAATGACTCTAAAAGTCAAAGAGGTACTTGAGGCTGACGGAATACCAGTTATGCTTGGAGGAGACCATTCAATTACATATGCAAATGTAAGAGCCTTTGCAAAGAAATTCAAAAACATAGGTATGATTCATTTTGATACTCACGCAGATTGTGCCCCACAAGGATTGACTGGTTTCAAGTATGACCACGGAGCACATATCAGAAGAATTATGGAAATGGGATGTATGAAAGGTAAAAACTATTCATTGGTAGGTCCAAGAGGATATTGGCCAGGTAGAGATTTGTACAAATGGATGTCTGACCAAGATTTCCAATGGTTTACAATGTTAGATGTAGAAGAATTAGGAATTGATTATATTGCAAAAGAAATTGCTGACAGAGCCAATGATGGAACTGATGGAGTGTATCTTAGTTGGGACATTGACTCTTTTGATCCTGCTTATGCCCCTGGTACTGGAGAGCCTGAACCAAATGGTTTGACATCTAGAGAAGGAATAAGGATGATACGACAACTATCCAAATCATTTGATCCAGATAGATTTGCAATGGATTTGGTAGAGATTGCACCTGCGTATGATGTTAGTGATAATAGCTCGTATAATGGCGGAATTACATCAGGGTTAGGACAAAGACTGGTCATAGAACTTCTTGCAGGATTATCATTAACAAAACGAGGATTAGATGAAGGAGATCCAGTTAGACCAAAAGATTATCGTGGTAAAGGTAACACATACAATTTTGGAAATCCTCGTGCAGAAATTCCAAAGAGAGACTAATGTTTGATTTTTTCATAGAATTATTTCAGACTCAAAATCATTTTTTAATTTTGGCAGCTGGGGCTATGGTTGGATTAATTCATGCATTTGAACCAGACCATATTAGTGCAATGTCAACTCAAATCGTATCTGGAAAATCAAGTCTTACAAAAAAACAATCTCTAAGAAATCTTACTGCTATGTCTTCATGGAGAGGAATGATATGGGGATTTGGGCACACATCAAGCATCATAATTATTGGAGTTTTAATTGCAGGACTCTCATTAACCATAGGCAATGAATTCTTTATTGGAGCAGAATTAATTGTTGGAGTTATGCTAATTGCCTTGGGTATTTTTACAATCAGGAATAAGAATATTCTAGGGCAAAGCCATATTCATCCTCACACACATGAAGATGGTATTTCACATGTTCATACACACAATCATACTAAAGATCACAAACATGACCATAGATCATTCATCATAGGTAGCATTCATGGAATAGCTGGTAGTGGAAGTATTGTAGCATTAACTGCATCAGTGTTTATGGGTTTTGAGACGATGATGTATTTTTTGGTTTTATTTGGAATTGGTAGTATAATTGGAATGGCAGTTATCAGTGGAATTATAGGATTGCCCTTCATATTATCCTCAAAAATGAAACAGACTGTACGATACATGAAATATGGAATTTCAGGTATAACTTGCCTCATTGGTGCAAATATTATTTTTACAATTGTATCTGATTACAAATTGTTCTGATTGGAATTAACGGAAGTTTATTTTTGTTATAGTTAAGAATACTCAGATAATCTATTCATAAAATCTTAACTAAGATAGAGTAATTCTGTTTTGATTCTAGTTCTGCTCTGCAAATTCGAGAAGCTTGTTAGCATCAGTTCCGTCAGTTGTCCATGTTAAACATCTAACACTACCCCCCATAAAGCAAACATCTTCTGCATTTATGCTGACAACTTCCTTGTTCGTATAGGATTGAATTAATTCCAAAACA